>JGI24158J21664_10007993_pt1 | contig 14056 bp, 12 predicted proteins | sample Ectturendosymbi3_FD_21664 | JGI IMG/M metagenome (IMG submission 21664) | reverse complement strand
CAACTTGAATCTGAGCTGTTTGTGCGAACTTATGTGGTAGGTGCGAACTTAGCAGTTTGTGCTTTTAACTGCATTAGCAAACAGATGCTGATCATTAGGGGTAATGTTTGGAGACTGATTGATGCTTTCACTGAAGCTAACTATACTTTTTAGCAAGGCATATAATATTCACATACATTATGCTATTCACTTCACAAACAATGTTAGGCAAAGCCAAGCGTTTTATTGAGTCACAGAGATTGGAATTAGACTCTAAGTTGAGACAGACAAATCATCCAACTGATCCAAGTTAAAAAAACATCGCACAACAGTACGGAGTGAGGCTGCTGTGAGAAAAGTCTGTGCAAAGTGGGAAGTTATGCGTAAATGTTCTGCTCTAATGTCTAAAGACACACACACAAAAAAGTTATTGCGTCTGTCCGCCTATTTACCTAGCTGGATGGTAAGGTATTTTTTTGGATTGATAATATACATCGAGCAAACTGCCCCTTCCACCTTCACTCACCATTTTGAGAGCAAATGAAATTGCTGAGCAATTATATCGAATTGTGAACTTTAGCAACATAGTGTTTCGTGTTTAACATTTTTTGTGACAAGCTGTCACGTTTGATTTACTGTAAATACCAAAAAATTGCTGAAAAAGTTGAATCCAGATTTGTTCATAATTTTGTGCCAACTTAACTAGGATGCGAACTTAAACGGTGCAAACTTCACTGGGATATTACTGTACCAACATTGATATTTTGCTGTTTAAAATCAGAGATGTAGACTATTGCTTAGCATTCATTATTTATATAAAAATAAACAAGGCTTTATTTCTAACATCCTATTAGCATTAAAAAGTGATTTTGTTATCAACAAGTCCTACCTTCTGCACTTGAGACTACTTTTCCTGCAATTCGAAATTCAGAATAGGCTGCTTGATTTAGGATTAAAACTTGTTGCATATAGCACCTTAAGCCACATGTGTCAGTGTACACTAGAGACATGTACACAGGGTTGCCAACCTGTTATCACTAGAAAAACAAGACCTTGTCCCAAAGCCAGATAGCAGTCTTAATACATACACATACAAAACATGTGTAACCAAACAGAAAATAGCTAGCAAATCTCATCAGAAACATCGATGTAATACAATTCCAATCTTCAGAAGCATTTTCTTTGCCCAGGTTTGCACTGTTGCACATATGGTTCTTATTACATATATCGAGCATTTTCAGGGCATCAGTAAGATCCTTGCAATATTCTTTGCACCCTGCGTGGTCATAGACTCTTTTCAGATGAGATATGTAAATGAATATGCAGCTCAGACAATGCTTTGCCAGAGTCAAACCTTTCCAACTGAAGATACACCAGGTTTTGTCCAGCTTTTTAATTTTCAATAAAAGTAGAGTCTGTTTGAAAATGCTAGAATTTCAAAATCTGGTTTAAAAAACAAATTGGCAACTTTGCTAGAACAGCTCAAAATGTTTTATCCTCTCTCTTAAAAATTTTTGCTTGTCCCACACTTGGAATAATTTAAAAAACATAATCCCATGCACACCCCTCATGTTTTGTAAACCTGCACTGCACCAGCATATTTCACAATTTGGACCTGTCCTACACTCACACCTCTTGATCTCAAGCTATATTAAGCTATATTCTTTGATCTAAAGCTATATTAAGCTGTTTTTCCAAGTTGGTAAAATATTTTATTTTTAAACCATATAAAGTCCATGTTTGTCAGTAAATGAGAATAATTTTTTGCATTTTTATCTTAATGACTTGCATTTAAGACAAACTCTTGTGCAAATTGGCAGTGGTGTTTCTTATTGCTACAAATCGTTGATGAGAAACCTGTTGCCAAGGCTATATTTTTGCCCTATTACCATATGCATTCATTGGCTTGTTTGTATATACAACTAAAAACTAGTTTCCTGATGTCCTGCAAAATATTGCTACCATAACCTGTGTAGGTTAATCCATGCAGCTCTTTAGTGTACATTACAATCTTATTAAACCTCATTAAATTTTGAGACACTTATACTACATTGTGTGAGGAATACATCACAGTGAGTGTATGATGGATGGTTTGCAGTGCCAGATTTAGCTTTTTTGTTTCCATAATACTTAATTGTATGTTTTAGCTCCATCTGCATTAATGAACTACCTAGCCCAGGGTTTTTTGAGGTGTTTTAGGGACCTGATTCGGGTCCCTGGAATCAGAAAAAATTGGGTCCCTGGAATCAGAGAAATCGGGTCTCTACAGGTTCATACTAGGTACCTAACATTTTTCTTAAAAAAAAACCTGACCTAATTCTGTAATTTGGTGCCAAAGTGTTACAAATGACATGCTCCTTTCATAAATGTAGGGCTGTTGATCGTTATCGTATTGACTTGTCAAGATGAAAAATAGATGAATATATCTAAATTCTAAATGGAAAACTAGTCGGATCCAGGCAGATAAAAACATAATTTTAGGAACTACTGCAGATACTGCAAGAACACCAAGATGCAAGGATTGCTAAGATTGCACAAGGTAGCTAAAATCATTAGGATTGCTATAATGTTAGGTATCTCAGTGACCTTGCAGTATATATATGGGTGTAAATTTAAGCCTATTTTGCGATTAGTGCAAATTTATATGAAAAAGTGTGTAGAGTTACCTTCCTTTGTAGCATTTGATATCTTGGCTGTGCTAAGAAAGCTTTGATGGTGTATCATCACAACCTAAGTCTTTGTGTAGTATACTGGTGCATGTCAGTAGTGAAGTAATTATTGAAGTGATTTTTTATAAGCGTTGTTATTGGTCAGAATGTTTTTTGCATGTGCTGTAGGCTCTACATCACATGTGTTAACTGGTGAGTCGTTTGTGTTCCACACATTAATCCTGAAAAATTATGTTGCGAACAAAATTTCATAGTTGATGCAACTATCGAAACATTGGCAAGTTTTTAATGTGTTTTTAGTGCCAGTAGAGCCTGATTGAAGTTTTATTTACCGAAGTCCTGGCGTCTCCGAAGCAGAAAGAAATTATGTTGTGGTTTTCAGTCTCCTGATCACGAGTGTGTCAGAGGTGCTTTTTGTGATTATACAGCCTCAGTAATACTAATGCACTGTTTGCTGGTGGTGAGTGTTCATGAATAATTTCACACCTGTGCTGTTATATGGTGGTGCAACTTCATAGTGAATAGTTTTTTTTATCTCCAATGTATGTGAAACAGTGTTGTTGCCAATCATTTGTATACTTGTATCTATGGAGTTACCAAAATTTGTTTAGTAATTTCTAAAAGTGCAAACTGACTTGTTTGTTTGCTAGCTTAATTTTTTATTGCTGTTCTTTTTTGTTGTGGTTGAACAAAGAAACACATTTGATAAGAAACTTTGTTTTACATTAAATTTCTTTAAACACCACAATGTTTTTGTTAAGAAACATGGGTTCTTTCAAGTTGTCTTTCAGGGTAAATGTGTACAGGTTTAAAATATATTGATGACGGTGAAATCTTGTGTGTTTTGTGTTCTTGCTCACTATAATTATGTTTAATAGGTTTATGCATAATATTTCCAGAGCCAGGAGTTATAAATTGTTTGTTGTTTTGCGTATCCAAACAGGGTCTTTGTTTTGATAGGTATTATCCCTAATATTTTTTTGTTCGTTAAATTAAGTTCGTGATTTTGACAGTATTACTTGGTAAGAAAAAAATGACATCAAATGGTACTGCTGAGGAAGAATTTTTTGATGCTCAAGAAGAAGAGCAATATCATTTCGAGCCAACTATTCACAACATTTTGACAAAAACTTCACTAAAGTGGATTTTTGTAGGTGGTAAAGGAGGTGTTGGAAAAACTACATGCAGGTAATGGTGTCCTTTACAATATCAATTATTATTGGCATATGAAGGCAATGAATCAGTAGTGTAGCCGAACCAAAAATTTTGGGGGGGCAAAAAATTTTTCAGGGACCAAAATGTTTGAATTTAGACGAACAACACTATTTGTTGGGATGCCGCCTCTCAAAACACAAAATGACTATATGGTCTAAAAATTTGGGGGGAGCATGGCTCCCTAGGCCCCCCTGTCTACGCCTATGCACTGAATGTCAGGTATAGTCCCATCAGCGTTTGGCCTATATTTAACCCCAAAATTTATCTAATGTTTATGATCATGCTCACTCTTATGTCTACATACACCTTGCAAAATATGAACTACATTAACATAACACAATAGTGGTTTCCACTCTCCAAACTATTCGGCTGCGACACACTTTGCAACTAAACATGCTGCACCTAATGAAATGTAACCAACGGAAACATACTCCTGTGCAACTGTTCCAACAAAAATGTTCTCTGTTTTGAAAATTTCACAACACACCTGGAACAGTCTTGGGCACATTGATGGGCCACAACGCGAGTCAGGAAGCACAGGCAAGGCCATGTCAGTCTCAAGCTGTTTTTTTTTTCACTGAAACATTGCGGTCATTTTTATTTCAGACATTTTGGTCACTGAAACATTTCAGTCATTTGTTTCACAGTTGTATTAAAACTCACCATGAAAGTGTTTTCTAACCTTTATTTGCAAACATTCTGACGAAAATGACTAATTTTTTCCGGTCATTCAAAAGCGTTTTGGTTTTTGAAAAAGATGTTTTTATTTGCATTGCAGAAGTTTTGTTAAGATTTACAGCAGAATGTATGAGCCGCAAATTGTGATATTTTTTTGCGTTAAAGTGCGAAAATACAGATATACTAATAACAAACTTCCACTACCCTACTTTCAACATTTTGCTAGCAGTGTGCCATGAAGTAAACTTGTTTTGGTTTGAGTTTTATTTAAGATTTCTTGAGAAAAAAAGTTTCACATAAACATGGCGTTTTTATTGCACAAGTACAACTGCTTTTACTTAAAATTATTCTGTTGCGGTTGAAAGTTCGATGTGTGAAAAAGCAATCACCGGTCAATGTGGCATAAGGTGCGGTTTTAGAAAACGATGCAAACTGTAAAAATTGTCGAGAAACACTGGCAACTGGACAGCACGTATGAACGTATTGAGCACGAACCTGCAAAAGTTGACGGTATATTTTTTTAAAGCGATATTTCGGAAGCAAATCCTTGCGTAGCTTGCATAGCACTGCCCAAGCCCAAGTAGTTTGTAATGTATGTTGTGCCCGCAACAATCCAGTGATTAAAGCTGATCGACTGGGAGTTTTGCAAAGTGGGAGTTTTGCGGCATTTCTTTGCATTCTTTCCTCTGCTTGGTGCTCGACCCAGCAAGTTGATGTCTAATCCCGAAATCGTCAGAGGTGTGATTGTATTTGCTGGAAAATATGCTTTTTCCATAGTTTGTATTAGTTTATGCCGAAAGTGTTTTAATGTTTTTTTAGTTTTTTTGCGTAGCTCTGCTTTAAACAAGACAGTGGAATTAAATGTTTACTTCGCACAAAATATTACAACAGAAATGAAGTTGCCTACTTCTGAATTTCACTTTTTTTCCGAAAAATGTGCTCGACCTGCAGTCGGCAAATCGCTAATGTACTTGGCTTGCATTCGGCAAACCCTAATTCCGCCGAAGAAAATCAAGCTCAGGAGGAGGTCTGGCGAAACTAAATGACGGTGTAATTTCTGTAACAAGCAGTAACAACAAATTTGTTTATTTTCTTCAGTTGCAGCATTGCTGTGCAACTGGCACGTCACCGCGAGAGCGTGCTGATCATATCCACCGACCCCGCCCACAACGTGTCGGACGCCTTCAGCCAGAAGTTCTCGAAGATTCCAGTCAAAGTGAAAGGCTTCGACAACCTCTTCGCGATGGAAATCGACCCGAACATGGGGGTCGCCGACCTTCCAGACGAGATCCTAGACGATGACGCAGGTTCGCGAGGAAACTGTGTCAATGAAATGTCGAACGTTTTTTCGGTTTCGTTAGAGCAGCTGGTTTCAAAAAACATTTTGCAGTAAACTCCTGCCTGGCCGTCGATCAGTGTTTTTAAACCTTTTCGCTGCAGCTGAGTCTTCCGCAAATGCCTGCGTTGCTCATGGAACCCTCTGCAATGATCCAAGTGTCCATCCTACTTACGTCGCATCTGTGTTTATTTCTATGTTTCGGCGGAAACCCCCCTGGCAGCCACTCGCGGGACCCCGGTTGAAAACACTGCCGTGGTCTGATCTGGATAGTTGTTGGTCACCTTTTGCAATCAATTGATTTTAACAAACTACGACCGGTTTCACGCCACGACTGCCTTATTCCGTAAAAGCCTCATTTATTTTACATTGGTGATGATGAAACTTCGCCAGCATTTTTTAAATTCTTATGTTTCATCGTTGACGGCCCCCATGGGTGACATGGGTGACGGAACGTTTTTCAAAGTGGGGGGGGCACAAGTGTACGTCAAAAACAACGATTGAAAATTTTTGCGGTTAGAATTGGCAACTGTGACGTCACAAGCATTGAAATATGACGTCATTACCTATACACCATGTGAAGGTCTGAAATGCACCATTTTAAACAAAATTGAACCACTATGAAAACGTATCGGTGAACTACAGTACTTGAAATTCAAATAGGCTGTTACAGGGGCCACCCAGGTCACCAGCGTCACTCGGACTTATCATACGATTTATTCTGATGGAATAAAAGCGTTCGACGCTTGCGTCACTGAAATTCCCATTTGCTCTCATTTTGGCTGCCATTATCGTTGCACTGTTACGTAACAATAAATGAGAAGTTCTCAAGAAAACTTCTCCATTGTTGAGTAGCGTACGTCACAGAGCAATGATAACGCCAGTCAGTCTTCTGCTTACTAGGCGCATTCATATTGGCCCGAGTTACTGGACAATTTATTGTTCGTTTGAAAGTATTCTCAAAATGGGAACTGTCCATTGGATTGGACTCAAAATCCAATGTTCTATACAAATCGTTTGCTTCAAAAATATTCAGTCCGATATGAGTTATATTTTTCAAGAAATACTTAATTTCATAGCCCGGTAGCTCGGGCTCTAATGGATGAGCACGAGTAAAACGCGAGCGAACGAAGTCGAAAGAAAACCTACTAGGAACGCTATTGTTTTATTCAGGTCACCTGCAACACGAACGCGAAAGACCAGACATGGAACGAAAATATATGAACAGTGACAAGGTCCAAAGAAAAGAGCCCGCGCAAAAAACGCTGTTTTCTTAGTTTCGAGTGGTAAAAACCAAATTTCACCACTTTTGGGCCCCATCCCTAGAAAAACGTTTGGAAAAATCCACTAGTAGCCCACCCTGGAAAAAAATTTTCCGATGCCCATGCACATAAATATGTGAAGTTACACCATTTTTGTAAAAAATTGTGTTGTATTACACCATATGGCAACACTGTTAAACAACACCAATGCGGTAAGCAAGCCATAGCAGGATGACAGACTGTGCACGGTGTCTTTTACCAAACAAAAAGCCTACGAAATCCTGCCAAATTACACATAATATATTGCAGTAATATTGACAAAATCCTGCCAAAATTCTGCAACATGTTTTTCATTAAACGATTTACTTTAACAATGGACTCAATTCTAATTGTGTCACTTGGTACTTATTTAGANGAAATTCGACATTCAAAAGTGGAGGGGNCTAGGCCCATGCGACCTCCCGGTTCCGCCNCCTATGGACGCCCCCCATGGGCCGCGCAGGCTTGCTGAGCGAACAAAACGATAAACCCGGTTTCGTTGATCAGTCCTCCGTTTTAGCCAACAATAAATTTCTTTATCCAGTCAGCTGGAGCAGATCCCGCACAGCTACGGAGTATGAAGCAAACACTGTTTTCAGATTTTTGCGGTCTGTTATGTGGCGGCGGCAAGTGTGTGTGCTTTTGATGCGTTGTCGATTGCATAAGTAATGGCTACTGTGTTTGTCCACTCGGTAGTATAACATTATGGGGTTTGAAGTTGGGTTTATTTTTTTCGGTCATTGACCGAATTTTGAAACTGGGTTTATTTGTTTCGGTCATGGACCGAATTCTGTGTAAACGTCCGAAAAAACTTAAGTGAATTCGGTCATAATGTCCGAAAAGATAGGCCAGTGAATACTGTTACAGCAAGTTTCAATACTATCACGGGACAATGACCGAAATGTCTCATGAAAAAATAACCCAGGTTCAAATTACTTGAATGTCGACCCCGACCGCTCAGGGTCATTTTCTGATTCGTTGCAAGTTTCAACCGTTCAAGCAGTCGGTTCATGCCTTGCAGGAATGCTGGGCATCAGCAGAAAGATGATGCAAGACTTCGTGTCCGCCTTCCCGGGGATCGACGAAGCCATGAGCTACGCCGAAGTGATGAGGTTAGTTGCGCCAGCTCGACTGACGTAAGCATTGATTATAAACAAATACAAATATTTACCTGTTTCACTTTTAATTTAAGAAAAAGCTCTGGTGGTGATTTTTGTTGAATTTTATGAGCCTCGCAAGCGTTTCCCGCCCAGCAGCTCAGTTACAGCAGCACTTGAGCTTTGGTTAGAGGAGACAAACATCGAAAACATACAGCGCGAACGTGTAGGAAAAGCCGTATTTTCTTCTGCAGTAGTGGTTACCGCACTACGCCACGATTTTTCGGGAATCAGAGTCAGTATGCTCGCCATCGCCAGTGCGTTAGTTTTCCTTGTGAACTTTATTCTTTCGTCACATTCCTGATGTTTCCACCGACAGGCTGGTGAAGGGGATGAATTTCGACGTCGTGGTCTTCGACACCGCCCCCACCGGCCACACCCTGCGGTTACTTAACTTCCCGTCCGTCGTTGAGGATGGTTTGGGGAAGTTGCTGAAAGTAAAGAACAAATTATCTCCGTTCATCTCCCAGGTACTGGCATGGTCTTGCAATTGCGTCATGGATTTGCGAAATAAAATCCTTAATCCCGCACAGTTTACGTACATTTGGGAAATACGAGTTCTGCGATGCGCAATGTTGATGATCTCCAAACGTAAACGCCCTTTCTCATTAATACCGTGATCCATTGAAAGGTTTAAAATCTCATATTTAAAGATTTGTTTCAAAATCCTGAAGCCGACCTTTTGTTGATCGTTTTGCTTCCAGTCAGGGGGGGGGATTCCGGGTGTAGCAAATTTTTCTGTCCGTCAATTTATTTGATTTTTAGTGGAAAAAGTTTGAGTACCATGTCGTGTCATCGACTTGGTTGAGATACATCTCAACACACAGTCGCCGGAGGAAGCAACGTGTCGTTGTGAATTCACCTGCTTTTTTCTTATTTCTGCAAAATGAAGTATAGTTTGCTCTGAAACATGCCTAGAAAGCAAACGAAATGTCTGCAGTAGCAACTCGAGTAGCGAAGTGCCAGTTCCGCAACCCAAGGGTTGTGGGATCGATTCTCGATCGTGAGTTGTGATTTAAACTTTCCTCCTGTGGCTAACTTCGAACTCTTCGCAAAAAACGCCTTACTTGAGAATCGGGAGAGGAGTGACAACAGAGCATGGGTGTCGGAGCGGGGGACAGGAGGTGCAAGACCCCCCTGGATTTTAAAATTTGGTATTTTCCTGTTCACTTTTTCGTAGGAAAAAATATTTTCTCTCAGTTTCGAGTTGATAAAATGAAATCTCACCAATGTTTCCCGCCCTGGGAAAAATCCTCCCGACGCCGATGCGACGACAGGGTAATAACGAAAGCGAAACACGTTTCACCTTCGATCAGGTCTCAGGCTAATCTAAGAACCAGTTGTTGCACGAGATCCACTTCTTTGTTCGCTGCAGATGGGGAGCATGCTGGGTCTTGGAGACCAGGTCAACACGGAGTCGATGGCGACCAAGTTGATGGAGATCCTCCCCATCATTCGAACGGTCAACGAGCAGTTCAAGAATCCGGTGCGTACTTCCGGTTTCGCTTGCGTACTTCCGCTTGGCGGTGGCTTGCTTGGTTTTGTATCGTTACCGGTCTTGTCGTGCGGAACCAAGGCCAAATTGGTCCTAAAGTGACTGGAACGACTGACATAAGGATCACACTGCGGGCGCCATTGAACACCATAATCCCTACAGGTCTGAGCATCTTATACAAGCCGAAATCTTTCACTGAAACAATGCCATGATGACTTGCGTGTTGTAATAAATTTGCATCTGCCAAACATTCACTATTTTATTGAAGGCCCGGTCCGCAAAATAATGCCAGGCTGAAAACGGTCCGGAAAAAAGATTGCCGTTTCTTGGTCTGGAAAATAACGTAATCGGTTGCGGAGCACGTGTAATGAATTGTTTGGTCCAACCTAGCGCGGTGTTGACGAAAAGTGGACCTGGCCCGCAGCACACAACAGACCTTCACCAAGGAAAAGTCAGCCTTTCATTCACCATCCCTTCGAGGCCGTTTTTTTCGGTCAGACCGAATTTTTTTTTTAATTGGCCAGAAAAATTTATAATGTTCGACAAAGTGAAAACTTGCGGAGTTTTAATACTGATATGGGACAAATGTCTCCGCGAAAAAAACGCTTAGAGTAAGCATCGCTGCGCAACAATCTGAAAGTAACGAAAAAATCGTTTTAAGCCGCACACTCGAGTGAGCGCATCGTGGTGCACACTTGATCGACAAAACACGTTCCACGGCATACAAGCAGAGAAGCCGACGGGGGGTGTGGCGACAGGCTTTTTCGTACCACACCCCCCTTAAAGTAATTGTCCTTTGTTTCAATCCCCCTCCCCCCTGACAATAAAATCCCCCCCTGACAATAGGTATTTATTGGTTAATTTGTCGATCAAACTTTTCATGCTGGTCCCACTTACTCCAAGTGACGAACCGATTGTCCAAACTGCAGGAGTGTGCAACTCGAATGGGAATGCGTGCCAGAGGTCTTCATTTGATCTGATTCAGAGCTCAAATAATTGCTGACATTGTAAACGAACTTCCTTTACTACGCATAATAACCTAAAAATTATTGTGATTATTGCAACAACAGACAAATGTTGTGAATNACTGACATGATTTACGACAAATAGAAAAATCACCTTTTGTCTGAACCTTATCCCTCGCGACGCTCCGCCCCGGTATGGTTCTACCACTGGTACACCTGTAGGTCGGACCTTTCGTCACTGTCGGTCAGAGCAAGGGGATGCTCTGCACACGTCATAGGGGTGCGCTGCACACGTCATAAGGGGTGCGCTGCACACGTCATAAGGGGTGCGCTGCACACGTCATAAGGGGTGCGCTGCACACATCATAGGAGTGCGCTGCACACGTCATAGGGGGTACGTTGCACACGTCATAGGGGGTACGTTGCACACGTCATAAGGGGTGCGCTGCACACGTCATAGGGGGTACGTTGCGCACGTCATAGGGGGTACGTTGCACACGTCATAGGGGGTACGTTGCACACGTCATAAGGGGTGCGTTGTACACGTCATAAGGGGTGCGCTGTACACGTCATAAGGGGTGCGCTGTACACGTCATAAGGGGTGCGCTGTACACGTCATAGGGGTGCGCTGCACACACAGGGGTAAGCTGCACACGCCACAGGGGGTGCCCTTCAGAGGCCATGGGACCAGAAGTTGGTTAATTGCCAGTTAAAAAGAGCGAGTCCCTGATGCTTCAAATCCTCGTTTTTCGACTCTGCCGTAAGTTCTTTTGTCAGTGGCTCAAAACATGTGCGCAACTTTTAATGCCGTTTGTACCTTGACCGTTTGGCTTCAATCACTTGTTTGCATTGAGTGGGTTTTATAATTGTACAAAAAATACACATCATCGATTGCCTTGCACGTAGTTTAAAAACAAGAAGTGCGCAATCAGTTTAGGTAAATAAGTTTTTTTTATAGCTTGAGGTAAGTAAGTTTTTTTAAAAATAACTTTGGTAAATATGTTTTTTTTTCGTTTGGCCAGTTCGCACATCTGTCGGCCATATTTTTGGAAAAGTATATGATGCGAAAAAACATGTAAACAATCTTGATAAGATTTCAAAAGTTACACTGGCTTGCCAGGCTCAGGTCTTTCTGATGAGGCTTGCCAAAGCGATATGTATATCAGAATGCACCAACGAGACTTGCCAATCAAATCATATTTCGAGCATCTGCAACAGAGTTGTGGATTTTGTTGATCCGACACATTCTTGCAGAAGGGGGGTGGCCTGTTTGCAGCTTTCCTTAGACGACAAGTAACCCTGTTGAGACGCTATAGAACAGCTATCTCCAACCCAAACCGCTTACTGAGCCAAAAAATATCACTCTGTCTCAACCAGGGCCGCACATTGAGTGATTTATTAATGAGGCCGCAAAGTGAATGGCTTACTTTGATCTTAGCAAATTATATTTAGCTGAAACTAATGTACTGAAAGCGTTTGAATCCTAACTGCAATGGTAACAGACGTGATAAAGTGGCACTGAGGACCACCTGCATCAAAAATATCAAACTCAAGATTATCGAAATAAGGACAAGTTGTCAGTGAGTATGTAGGATACTTTACTACAGCGAAAACCTAAACTGGGCCGCACAAAACCTTCGACTGGGCCGCATGCGGGCCGCGGTTTGGACATAGCTGCTCTGGAAGCGTGGTGCTGCGCGCATGGTCATCGAGATAAAAGTTGATAATATTGTCTCTTGCCTGTACTTCGCCTTTGGTTGCTTCAAATCCCAAGAAACTGCTGATTCCATAGCGTTTGCTCTTGTATTGTACGTTATGTTGTGGAACGGTTCACCTTTACATGCAGAGGTAGTGGCGCTTGCAGCGGCCGGGAAATTATATCAGTACAATCATAAGTTTGCTTTCCAATCAGAACTGTGGCTCCTTCGATGGGAGTGAGCCCGCAGCGTTGAGTCTCGACGCCCGAGTCCAGCAACTCACGAAGGACTCGAAACCGGGTCCGAGAATAAGCAAAAACCTGGACAGTAAACTGAGCTCGAGTCCTGACGCGTAACTCGCCGTTCACGCACAGCGAAGTGGTACTAAATTACTCGACCATGTCGATGAAAGCAATTGTCTCGTGATAAAGCAGCTTTTATTCGAAAACACTTGTCTTACCTGCCGTGAGCCTCCCTACCACCCGACCTATATTTATTTTGATAATCATATTTTTCGTGTGTTTTTGGTACGTTTTGATGTTTTTTATGTCTTTGATATTTTTAATGTTTTTTTCCAGTTTTTCAATATTTCAACATGTTTCTGATTATGTAAATGTTGCTGATGATGCAACATGTTTCTGATGATGCAACATGTTTCTGATGATGTAAACATTCTCGCGTTGAAAATAAAACCTGTCATTCGCTCCCCCCCGCACAGAACATGACCACCTTCGTCTGCGTCTGTATCGCCGAATTCCTGTCCATGTACGAGACTGAGCGTCTGATACAGGAACTGTCCAAACTCGAGATCGACACCCACAACATCATCGTCAATCAAATCCTTTACCCCAGAACCGAGAGCGGGGACCCTTGCACCCTTTGCCGGTCCAGGTGCAAACTGCAGGCCAAGTACCTCGAACAGGTAGGTAGCGTGTTTGGATCTTGTTTCATAGGCAGAGTGTATGAGCTTGCTTTCAGGTTCACATTCCTAATACTCGCTTTTTGTGCTGCCTTGCACCCACCCATCAACGCCGAGCACGAGGGAGGACAGGTCGCAAGTACCGTTTTTCAAGTCTTTGGTGTGACACGACCGGGAATCGAACCCGCACCCTACCAGCCTTGGTGACGCGTGCTCAACCAACTGTTCCAGCTAGATGGTGAACCATACCGGGGTTTTCCGGAAGGCTGCCCAGTCTTTAGTTCGCCCATGGGCGCTTATTTTCGGTGGGCGTTTATATGGTGCTAAGATTTCAGTTGAATACTATTTGTACCTGTTCCCTTACACGGCACGTCCAACGTTATGCAGAGTTTGAAAACTATTTAGATATTTGTGCGCACGCTCCAGACTGTATTGTGCGTCAAATATGGATTATACATACATCTATTGTGTATGGATTTTGTGTGCATGTGTAGTTGTTCAGACACAGGCAATGTGCAACTGCCGTATAACAGCCCGGGCGGTTATTTGGTCTACGTCTTATTTTCCCAATATGTCTGTTTTCCTATTAACGGCCTTGGGCGGCCTTCCGGAAAACCCCGGTACTTCTCAAAAAAAAAAAAAAAA
>JGI24158J21664_10007992_pt1 | contig 14056 bp, 11 predicted proteins | sample Ectturendosymbi3_FD_21664 | JGI IMG/M metagenome (IMG submission 21664) | reverse complement strand
CCTTGTACGTGATAATTGTTGAGATACATGTCGAAAACGGAAATGTGAAGAAATGCTGCGTATGTTCTGCTTGCTTTAATTTCGTTATGGTTTTATGGTTACGGTTTTGTTTTCAAAAATTGGTCTTTGGCCCGCAGCTGGGTTAAAAATTTTGTATGTGGCCCTTGGTTTAAAAAGTTTGCCCACCACTGGGTTAGATCTTCACTGAATGATGAGATGATTGACAGTTTGTGTCTTGTGCGAAGTTCAGAAAATAAAAGCTATTCGCCCATTATGTGATTTAAAAATCCCAATGATGTTGATGTACTTGCATGTCTTTAAGTCAAAATTAAGCGCAAAAAAGGAATTTGGGGGAACTGCCCCCGAATGACCCCTGTGGCTACGGGCCTGATTGAATTACCATGTTAAAAGGATTATATCATAGCTGGATTGAAAGTTTGTTGTTACATCCAAAAATGAAAAGAAAGTCACCACTTTTCAGAACAAGCAAACTCGGTTTCAACCACAGTCGTGATTAGGCCTACTTATAAAAAATGGTGCAAATGTTTAAATGAAAAAACAAATTTTAGCACAAAGGAACCAAAACGGTGAAACGAAATTGTCTCCCAGTAGCACAAGGGTTGTTAACTTGTTACTGAGGGTGATTTGAAGATTTGTTTTCAGCTCTGAATCCAACTCGTGTTGATTTTTAAGTCAACCAAACTTCTTAAGAAACTGAATGAAAATTAACTTTCATTAACTAACCCCCAACCTGTTTGTTTTAACGTGTGCCCCGCAGATATCATCGTTTTGTAACAGCTTCGACCTTCTGCCACATATTTGGAGAGTTGTAACGTGGATGACAATTCCATATCTTCTTTGCAAGTAATTGCTTCAGATGTTATTATCAGTCCAACAGCGCGGTGTCGTACGAATTGGGCATATTGGACATAAGATATAAACCATATTATTTAATTCTTTTTCAGAAAAGTTAAAAAACATACGTCTTTTTCCAATACTAAATGCATGTAAGTCAACACTGAAAGTAAAACTGAATTAAATTTTTATCTGATGATGGCAATTTTTATGAAGAATCAAGTGAAGCAGCCACTGGCAATGGTATACTCGGGAAATTGCTTTTTTGTGATCGCAGTTTCTTTGATCCTTTTAACGACATCTCGGATTATATCACACGCCTTTGGATTTGCTTGTAGTAATTTGAGATGCACGCCGTGACCACAACCAAGACCTTCGTTATATCAAACGTTCGGGCTCAGAGGCGAGGCGATCCACCTAAGATCAGTTTCGTCATACTCCACTGCAAAGGATTTTCACAGATAACGGTTTATGCTCACAAACTGAGTTATCGGAAAGCCTGCTTTCACAACATACGTTTCCTGCTGTATAATCTCTGTTTGAAAGCATTCAATTTATCCTAAAGAGAGTTCAGCAAACCGTTTAAAGTAAACTATTCTATCATCATCAGGCTTCATGATTGTCAATGCGAGATTTACAGCCGTTTGTTCGAAGAAATTTTCCTTGTTTTTTCCTTGACGTCATAAGCTCTTAATTCTTCTTGATAAAAATGTGAATGGTAGGATAAGCAGAAGAAATGCAGCAGGCACAAAGTGACTAAGGTTTCTTTGGATTATAGCCAAGTGCCCTTACGTGTATCGTGATTGCTATAGCAACGAGAGAATCGGTTCAGACTAAAATAAGCTCAAATTTTTGCTAACAGCTAGCGACCGCCAACAACGCAATAAGCGCTTGTCGTTAATATAATCAGATAGACTTCGGCCCATAAAGATTTGTTTGGCTGCATTACAAAAGTGTCCTGTGTCCAGCAATATTACGCGTCGCCCACACTTCGACATTGTATGGTCGCTTTCCGCTGGAGACAGCCAAGCAGAAAGACGAAGACGGAAATGGAAATTTCCCCGATAATTGTTTTCAACACTCCGTAGGATCTTGAATGTCCTGTGCCGAACAATTTATGTGGTTGATTGAACCCTGTCATACGGAGGGAAAGTTTCTTTGCACCAACTACAGCAAGCTAAATGATAACCCACCAGATAAAACCAATTGGTTTAATGAACAACGGTAGACCTTTAATGAACAACGGTAGAATTTTCGTGAAGAGGGTTGTACCACCCAGAAGTTCCTGAATTTATCTACTATAACCAACTAACCCCAGTTGGCTCAACCTCATTAAAAATTATCGGATAGAAACAACACCAACGTATTTGCTATACTTTGAGCGTTAACAACCACCGACGCCTCGAAAAGCACATTATCCAGTTTAAACTCTAAATTAAAACTATAAACATGTTTTTCTACCGTGGGCCACGGCGCATTGCAGTTTTATGGGGGGTTTCTAAGGTAGCTGGAGAGCTAGTTAGCAATTATTCACAGTTTCACACGCCAACAGGAGTTGTGTTTGCGAAAACAAGTTGAATAACGGTATCACCGATTTTCTTTTCACGTCTTCATGTAACGAAAACTTTGCTTCTTCGTACAACATTCAGAACGCCCAGACATCGTAGCAAACGCAAAGGAGATAGAGTGAGTCACGCAATTATAACTCAAAAGCTATATTTGGTCAACGCAAGACGAGAAGTGGAAAACACTGTCGCAGACAAACAACACAAATACAGCACAAAGCCAATTGCAAACCAATTACTGAATTTAACCGTTTTTTGCTTTGAAATTTTATTAAAGCCAATTATCAGTTCCTGATTGCAACGAAATCTCAGCATTTGCTGCTAGGACCTTCTCAGTGTTATTCCATTAGTTTATGGCTACAGGTCTTTGAATAAAGGAACATAACGTTGTCTTTCACTGGGTTTCGTGACTTTGCTCTCCCAGCTCAGTGCTGTGCAGCAAAGAATCTGAACATCTTAGAAAAGACGTGCTTGTATAACAATGAAAGAAGAGAAAATGTGGAAATACAATATTGTTGGACACGAAACCATCTTTCCATTCAAAAAAATTGTCTATGATTCAAAATGCTTCACAGAAACATCGACTATTGCCTACAATCCAAATTAAACAATTGAAATATAAGAGTAGAGATTATAGGTTTTCCTTTTGTTTCAAAGCCCATATATTTGTAAATACGAATCTCATACATTTGCTAATAAAATATCTACGATGTATTTACATGTGCATGAAGGTTATCAGCAAGAGCTAAAACAATTTTCGAGCAATAGTTCCGATTCTGATGTATGCATTGAGAATCGTTTTTTTTTCGGTGTAGAAAGACGAGGAACTGAGATTAAATCATTAGATTCTTAGTTTTCGACTTTTTCGCGTCAAAGATGTCGACGTCCCTTTTCAGTCCATGGAAAACAGAGGTAGTTATATATATATAAATGTTATTTTATATCCTGTTTACTTCATGATGTGACTTGCAAAGTGCATCAGTTTGATAAGCTAATATTTTGCATAACAAATTTTTAGTTTAATTTTTTCTGAGTTTATGAAACAACTTTCAGCTTATCGTCCTTGTTCCAAAAGCTCCAGGAATGCACAGCGGACGCGATGGTGAAGTGGCAGCTGTTCAAAGCAACTGCAGTTCCATCTGCTGCTCGGGCATGTGGACGGATACGACTCGGTGTGGCGAATAATTACAAAAAAAGTAACCACGTAGTGGAACCAAGATGTGAAAGATGCTATTCGAGCAATGACAGTAGCCTACATGACATGGAGTCGGAACAAACCCTAATTTTCTTTGCATTAGCAGTAGGCCTACGCTGAGGCGCGAAAGAGAAAGAGGCGCGAAAGTCCAAAATGCAATCTTGGTAGACTTTTACTGGCAAGTCAACAAAGCGTTTTGACGTCTTCGTGGCAGAAGACCTCATACTGCTGGACCCATTAGACCATAATGATGTCTTGCTTAGACCATAATGATGTCCTGAGGAGGACATCTTTGACAGATGCAAAGATTATTTCAAATATCTTTCAAAACCAGTCACTACTGTCACTATTACACCATCGGACACATAGGAGGTAGGGGCCTACATTTAGAGGAGGAAAATATCATCACTTCAGCCGAAGACTTCCTAGCTGTCAAAACACTGAAGGCTGCAGGTTGTGATGACATCTTACCTGAAATGCTCAAATCCTTGGATTGAGGGGTTCTTTTTCTGATTCCTCTGTATAAAGTGGCCTGGTGTTCTAGAAAAGCACCGAAAGTTTGGGAAACTGGGGCGAAAATCCCCATACACAAGAAGGGAAGCAAGAGAGAACTCACGAGAAATACTGGGAGTATGCCAAGGACATCTACACATGTTTTGTGGAAGTCGATCTTCTTGGTGAAAAGCTTTGGGGTGTGCTACGGGATTTCGGTGTTTACGGCCGACTGTTACTGGCGATCAAGTCACTGTATTCCTGATCAGATGTTTGTGTCTTGTGTCGGCGTAATTAAATCAATCACACCATTCACTTCGTGTTGTACTCTGACAAGAGTGTGAGCTAACACCCCTGCTCTTCATAGTCTATATGACTTTGGATAAACAGTCACAGCAGAGTCAACGAGGATGTTATTGTTGGAAGCTGCAGAATTAACTGTTCGCTTTTTGCGGACAATTTGGTATTACTTGCATTCTATGAACAGGGTCTTTAGGATGCACTTGGTCGGTTTTCTGCTACGTGCGTCCAATCGGGAATGAAAGTTACTGTAGCACTACAAATGCGTAGGTATTGCGTCTCTCCAGAAACCTAAGTCAGTGTATGCTGCAAGTGAGCGCCAGTACACTGCAGCAGGTTGAGCCGTTCAAGTACTTTGGGATGGTGTACACGAGTGACGAAAGGCGGAACAAGGAGACTGATACACGGATTGGTAAAGCAAACGGAGTTCTGCATGAGCTTTGTCACTCTGTGGTGACAAAACAAACAAAAGCTTTCAAATGCCGCAAAGTTCAGATTTTAAATCGGTCTTTGTTCAGATCCTCACCTGTGATCATGAATCTAGGTCGTTTAGGGTAATGACTCAAAGCGTGCTGTCGCCAGTACAACAGACCCGTAATTTTCTTTGTGCCCACCCAAATTTTGTGGTGCCCAGAAAATTTACAATTAACACATAAGAAAAACAAAAATCTAGCCCCCCTAAAAATGTATTCTTCTCCCCAAACGTGAAAACCTGGCTACGGGCCTGCAGTACAAGCGGTAGAGATGGGACTTTGACGAAGTGTTCACTGCGTGACACTTCGCGACAAAATGCGCAGCTATGCAATTCGTAAATGTCGAGCCACTTGTCATCGGAATAGAGAGATTCCAGCTACGTTGGTTCTGCCATGTGTCCAGAATTCCCAAGGAAAGATTAACTAGGCGAATCCTGCTGGCTACACCCTTCGAAAAACGGTCCAGAGGTCCAAGGACAATGTCGCGTGATGACATCTCCGACGTTGCTTCGTCCCGTCTTGCTGTAGAGCCAGCAGAACTATCTGAGATTGCTGAAAACCGTGAGATATTTCGAACCCTCCTAGGGATGCTGCCCCGCAACTCCCACCCCCGAGGAAAATCGGCTGTGAAAATGAATGAACAATTTGTGTACTTTGTGTAATTTGTAATATTTTCAATTGCATCCAAGCATTTCGATTATTGCATAATATTGGGCACAAAAAACATAAAATTCATACATGTCCCAATGTTTAAACAGATTTTTAAATATTCACAGTAAAATCCCACCCTTTCTTGCCTCTTAAATCATTTTTGCTTTCACAAATATTTGTTACTTTGAAATTCATAATGCACAACCATATTGCTTTCGTTGGATATTTTTATCGTTTCCCGTATAGTATATGTTAGCTTCTGAAAAGTTATGACGAAAATTGCTCAGAAGTTCATGCTGATTTGGAGAGGAAACTCAAGGTTTTAGGTACATATTAACACAAACATTCCGTGATGTTGAAAGCTTTGTCTTGCTTGCTACGTTTTTGAAATTTGTTATTGCACACTGAAAAGTTTGTTTTCAAATAAAAAAAATGTTCGTAAAATAACAAGTTGCTTTTGTATGCACAACTTGGGATATAGCTCGAAAACTTCTGGTCAGGATGGGGAACAAAAGAGCAGAGATTTCACGATAAGCCAGAATAAATCAGACGATCATCGAGGATGGAAATGGGTCTGATTGACAATCACCATGAGCCACATCCGCTTTATAACAACTTTTTTAGCGAAAACTCACATGTTGATGACTGACACCTCAACTTTGTCTATTTATTTTTTCAACAGACGTTAAAAAACTTACTTTTGTTCTGAACATTGTTAATTGACAAGATAAATATTTCAGAGCTCCACCAGTACCAGCTTTTACACCGTTGCCATTGTGAATATCCGCTTAAAACTGTGGACCGATGTCAACATTACGGCATTCATGTATAGGCTATGCCTATACTTTTATACCAAATTTCAATACAGTGACTACAACAAACCAGTAAACTCAGTCTTTTAAGTCTGACACAGCTGATGTTAATGTGAAACGTTAAAAACTCGCCAGTATTTCTATCGACCAAATCGCAGACCTTCATCAAAAAAATGAACCTAGAAACAATTGGAGGTCGATGATGACAGGCTGATAGAACTACATGTGCTTGATGGGTTATTAGTCAAATAATTTTGCACCCCTGTGCAAAATTATCAAAACAGTGTCTGAAATATCCGGAATCCAAGTGTATGCTCAACCGCTTGTCACGACAGCATCCATTTTTTTGTTCGTTTTTAAAACAATTACTGCATGTTAATTATTCATTTTCAAGCGTTAAGTGATATTTACTTTTCGTTTGTCCAGCTTTTATTGCAAACCTACAGTACATAGCAAAGCACTGTCTGTATTAAAAAGTTTTCGAACACGAAAAACCACTAAAATCCTGCTGGCAAGCCACGGTTGTCAGCAGGATTTAAACCCGCTTTTGACAGAAAATGTTTTCGTACAAGCAGAAACGTTACAACTGCTTCAGGCTTATCAACAATTTAGTTCGTATATTGCATATAGCCTATTATGTAAAACATGATTTTTGAAGATGTTGATCTAACAGCGATCCCTTGACTAGTGGAAGCTTTCTGATTGCGTCTTCTGGTTCATATAACCACTGTCCTAATCTATTAATTAGAACAAACCAACAGAACCTACAAAGCAAGGCTCAACCTGAAAAAATGCAATGATAGCAATCAAGCATTGAGTTACCTACAAAAACGTTAGAAAAGTTCCGCTGTGGGAAACTCCAACCTATATGCGCACAAGCTGCAGAAAGAGAAACATGTACGACGACACATCTTAGCATCATATATTACTAGGATCATCAATGTGTCTGCGCCTTATCTTTCCTTTTGAAATTGCCACCACATCTCAGGTGAAAGTTGCGCTCATTTTCACGCCATCTGCAACAAACTTCATGTTAATGCCCATCACTTACAAACCTAAATAGACATTAGTTAACAGCTTCACCCAAAACAAGTCTGCATAAATCTCGTTGTACACTTCACAAGTCACTAGGCTGAAAAGACGTTGCTGCATAATTTGTCGCAGTCTCAGCAAAACAAGACAAGTGAAACAGGTTCCGCAAGACAAACCAGGGTTTCTGTTGTGACAACATGAAACGCAGGTCTTTTGTAAAACATTGTACCATTTAAATGTAATAGCCGAGTCAGTGCGATAATGACTAGGAGGGCCGTAGCAATTAGGACAGTTATCAACTTCGGAGGTGATTAGGGGCGCTAATGTGCAATTACTTGGCTTGACCTTGCATAATATCTGAGTGCGTAATTGCATCAATTTTTTGTGAAAATGTCCGAAAGATCCTAAAAATATCATCAAAATACTTTCATCCAAGTTTTGGTGGAAACTTTTATAGATATTTATAACTTTCACAAACTTCCAAGAAATTCTATGATTAGTGAATGTGGGGACCTTGATCAATGTGGCCACCGACAAAGGGTTTAGGGATTGTTGGATGCTGCCTGTGTTCCGCTTTTGTAGGGAAAGATTGTTTTGAGACAACCTAGCAAGTTGAGCAATGAATCGAAGCACATTGCAGAAACTTAACTTGTGATTTCCTTCTCCTACCTTAGAGATGTTGAGCAAAAGCATGCAGGTGGGGGAATATAATAATTTTGTTGATAACTGTAAATGAACATAGACATAACAAGTAAAGTTTCTGGACTTCTGTTGCAAAAATTTGACTGATTTCATGAGGTAGATTCAGTGCCGGATTAAGGTAGCGCGGAGCCTGTGTGGCAAAGTAACAGCGCGAGGCCCTAAGTTAAAAATACACTTGAATAAGTGAACAAAAAAATTATGAATTCTGTTAGCATCCATGTGGCTTCCATTAGACATGCTGAATTTCGTAAGAACACAAAACCTGGTCCTAAATAGCAACTGGTCGACATAATGGGCTACATTTCTTTTTTAACAAAACGTTTATACGTAGGCTTTTACCAAGAAGGAATATATTTTTGTACAGTTCACAAGTAGAGTGCAGGGATAGTAATTAATGACCCACACTCATCAACAAATTTGATCATCGCCATATCTAGACAGTGTAGTCTCAGTATGTTTCGAAGTCGATTGTCAAATGCCGCAAACTTACTGCATAGGAGTGCAGTTTCTGGATTGTGCTATTAGGGCATTTGTTTATGATACTGGTAGGGTCTATTTCACACAGAAATTCATGCTCTACACTATTTATAATCAGACTGCTCAGTTTGTTTTGTCTAATTTGTGCTTTGTACATTCTACCATCTCAAGTTTGCAAAATGACCGTCGTCTACTGCAAGTGGTTACTATGAGAGATAAATAAGCGCGCAAATCCTTTCCCACATTTGTAAGAGTAGACTCCAAGTACACTATACCCAAAGGCTAGTGAATAAATGAAACTCCAAAAATCCAAAGAAAATCCAAATCCAGAGCTGCCAATGAGATTTTTAAAAAATTCTGTATGTATACGGTAATCAGGGGTGGATATTAAGGGAGGCGAACCAGGCGGCCGTCTCGGGCCCCCTTTTCCGGAGGTGCCGTGAAGATCTCCTATTGCGAGTTCCGCACTTAGCTTTTGCATTGTTTTGTTAAAAACCTTATTAAACACTGAAGAGCCACATTTAATAAGCTCTGACGCTCGTCATGTGTTTGTCAAAATAAAGCAAAGATTATATGCAAATATGCCAAAAGAGGGGGCCCCTCAACACATGTGTAGAAAAGAACACATTAAAACCAATTGACTTCGAACAATTTGCAATGTGAAATGTATTTTCGCGCAGAAGCTAATTCCCAGACAAAACGAAAAATTGAAGTTGCTTTCAGCGAATGAACTTTCTGTATATGCAGTATGTGTGAAACATAAGGCCTCTTTCTGGGAGTTTGCCTCAGACACCTAAATTCTCATATATAACTCCTTGCATATAATGAAGAACAATTATTTCACACAAAGAACCAGGCCCGTAGCCAGGTTTTAAGGTTTGGATGGGCAAAGTACATTTTTAGGGGGGCAACATTTTTGTATATTGTATATTTAAAACAAATCATTTTATTAATTTTCAGCGATTAACTTGGTAGCATATTGCCAGTTGTCTGTTTTCAGTCTGATTACATAATATTTTTGATTGTATGCTATGTGCCGTGGGTTGCCAAGCAGGAGGGACGACTCCGGCGCCTTCCCCAAATTTTCAAAAACGATGAATTTTTCCAGAAAAAATGTATCCACACAAAAACTGAGGACATTTGTTTAGTTATGCGCTTTACTCCGGAAACAACAAAGAAAAATAATGTGAAAAAATTTTTGCTTATGCTTCAAGATATTTTTCTGACTACGCGCCAATGCTTGAGGTCTGTTTGCCGCATTCTGATTCAGTAAAAACTTTGTTTGATGTTTGCCTAATGCACTGTTAACTTATTTGAAAAACATAACAATATTTAGGCATAAGCAACAAAACTGAACCAATTGTATTCGCATCAGTATTTAAAGTGAAGACACTGGTACGAAAGAAACTCCGTCTAATTTCTCACAAGAGTCACAGCAATGCTCGAGATTATATACATTAGATACACATATTCTGTTGGTCACTGAAACAATCAATCAATCGTTACCATTAACAGCTAGAAGTCGAACTATGTGCTCTTGCATGTAGACATTCTACCTTTTATCAACACTCGCAATTTTTAAAACGTCTTTTGGTACAACGAAATACGAAAACATGAAGGAACTAAGAAAAGGAATTTGAGCATAAACTGTCACAAAAGCTGCAATTTTGACACCTGCTACATAGCCTAACAGATGAATAATATGTATGGAGGCACTGGCAGTATCAATTTAAGAGAATACTTTAAACGTGCAGTCTTCGAGTTTGATCGAAAATTCATAAATGATGTTTTCGTTTGCCGCAGCATCTGTTTCATTTTTTTAAACCTAACAAAACCAGCTGACATTCACGGTAGTTTGTCATGCACCTGTGATAAGGTGTGGGTATCCACACCACACTGGAAGCTAATTGCTTCGCATGTGGCTGTAGAAACTCCTACAATTAAGCCTGCGCTCAGCAGCAAATATATGGTGGGAAAAGTTGCTTTATACTTCCAAAACCATTTTAAAAACTGGTCCAAATTCATACGGGTGTTTTCATTCAAAAGTACATCAGGAAGCATTGATGAGACAATGCTTTTAACAGTAGTAGTTTCAGCATCGAGAAGATCTTCACTGATACTTTCGGTAGTTATTGACTAAAAAGCAGAGCTTGCATTTCTTCATTGGTGAGAAAGCAATTCGATGCCGGTGAAAGAACACGCAAAGATTTAATGAGAGACATAAAACTCCGAAAACTGGTGGCTGAATTCGCTTTGAATAGTATCAATGATTTCAAAGTAAGATGGTTTCAAATTCAAACTCTCACTTTCATTGTGAATTCCGATGTGTTCTGTTATGACGACCTCTCTGAATCAAGATGAAACTAACTTTTTGCGCTTGTTTGGAGGGTGAGATAACTTTAGTGGAAGCTTTTGCAGTATTTTTTCAAACTCTGCATCGTTTCTTAATTTTCTAATCTCTGTGATAGTAGAGTTAATTACAGCGTAACCTGCAACCAAACTGTTAGATTACTGTTGCAGGATTTTGTCTGCTGGAGCAAAAAGGTTTAAAATCAAGTTCATCGCATCGCTTGCGAAAATAAATTGCCCCTTGCTTATTGCTGCAAGCAAACCAGCTACTTTAATGCTTATTTCCGCATCGCTTGTTTCAGAAGAGATGAAATACTCCAGCGTTGCTCTAACTTCAGCAAAGTTTTTCACCAGAGACTGGGTGTTTTATTATGACCAAACCACCTTTGCTCCATTATTCGTGCCATGGCGTCACCGCCAAACTTTTTATACATGACAGAAACTTTAAAAGTGGACAAAAATTTGCTTAGAAAATTGCAAGTGTCAAAGTAACCGCGAACAACAGGTAAACCGTCGCACACATAAACAACCACCCAATGAAGTTGGTGATTAAAATATTGAATGTAGGGAACGTCACATTTAACATGCTGACCAATAAAAGCTTGCACTACACTGTGCTTTTCCGACATCACCGACGCTCCATCGTAGCATTGTGCTAGAACAGGGTTTTTTAAGGCGTTTTCGGGACCCAATTCGGGTCCCTAGAATTTCAAATCGGGTCTCTAGAATCAGAGAAAATTATTATCGGGTCCCTAATATCAGGGAAAATCGGGTCCCTAGAATCAGAGAAATCGAGTCCCTGCAGATCCATACCGGGTACCTAATATTTTCCTCAAAAAAACACTGGCTAGAAGTTTCCGCAAATCAATTTCATACAAGATCGAAAGCATTCTTTCTGAAATGGACTTTGCATCAAATTTTTGAAATTCATATATTCCGGGTAATTTTTCTTGAGGGACATCATCTTTATCTTCAATTACAAGCAAGGCTAAGACCAATTTTCCCTCTAAGGTGCGCAAACTGCGCAGTATCACCAAAACATTTGCGCAGTGAAATCTGGTTCTCGTGCACTTGCAACATTCCAAAACGTTGGAAAAGCAGGAAAACAAAGAGAAGCTATTTGAAATAAATGTATAAGCCCTACTTTGTTCGTATTTTTATAAGACTTCATGCTTATTCTAAATTCTAATAATTTACCAAATCTGCAATTCATTCAGAATTATGATGCTCACTAAAACCATCATTTGCTAAAAATTTTTTAGAGAAAACGCTGACTAAGACTTTATATTATGACATTACCATAGTCCGCTTCATAGTGCCATGGCGTTGTTCGCACTAGCAGAGAGACTGCGCTAACGGTTACGAAACACGGTCTTCAGTGACTATGTGACGTCTTGTCATGCAACGTGTGGTCCGGGGTCCCCAAAAGCGCGGGGCCCGTTGCAATTGCTACACTTGTTACAATTGTTAATCCGGCACAGGTAGATTACAAGTTGAATTTTTATGTTATAAAATCATGTTTCTTTTCACTTTCAGTGAAACATTATCAGGCATGGATTCCAACATTCCCACATAAATTATCTTGACGGTAAAAGTGAGGATAGCAAAAAACGTTTTATTTTTTAAAGGGGGTGATAATGATCGTCTTCCTATGGGTACTAGCTTTCTTTCCCATCACGAAAGAGGAGCAAATGAAAAAAATCATGAAAATCTGAAAGGATGAAAACTACCCATCATTGTACTCAGCTAATCATGCGTAATCAGGGTTAAATATTAGGAGAGGCGAACGAGGTGGTCGCCTCGCTCTTTTTTTCAGAGATACCGTGGGCCCCCCTTTTGACAGTTTCGTACTTAGTTTTTGCATTGTTTTGTTATAAAACTTGTTTTGGTGCCCCTTTCTGAGAGTTCGCCTCTGGCCCCTAAATTCTAATAGCCACCCCTAAACGTAGTTTGTATATATTATTTTCATTTACATGTTTGTTTCCGACAAAAAGTCAACATCACACAAGGTAGGAGAACACAAGAGTACAGAACTGTTTATACACAACACATCACAATGTAGATGTTAGTTGGTACGAAAAGTACACGTAGTCGACACTGATGGGGACGAAGACTGAACCAATCACCAGAAACATCTGCATTCGGTCGTCGTCATACAGAAGCTTTACAAGCAGTGAGAGACAAATATAAATTAGTTAAATGCTTCAGACAGTTGAAGTCAGTGAATAGGTATTTCGACAAAAATGCACGTTTGAACAAAAGCATATAAATTGTTTCTAATCAAGGCGTCAGATGTCCTGACGAAATAGTTAACTTGCTGTGGGCGAACATGTACGTTCCTGGGTTCGTGGAGATGTAATGCAAAGTGCTACAGGCATTTTTGTATGCAACATTGGAAAACTGGGGTGATCATCCCCATACACAAGAAGGGGACAAGAGAGAATGCATTAACTACCGGGACATGGCTCTCTTTAGCCTCCTGAGAAAAGTGTATTCCAAGTTGCTTGAAAAAAGATGCCGCGAAATGATTGAAGCAACGCTGGAGGATACCCAGGATGGTTCTCGTCCTGGTCCTAGCACCGAAGACTAAATGTTCACTCTCCAGCAAATTTTCGAGAAATCTTGGAAGTATGCCAAAGACATCTGCACACGGTTTGTCGACGTCAAGAAAGCATAATACCGGGTCCTTGCAGGGCCGGAATAACCATTGGGCAAACCGGGCAAATGTCCGGGGCCTCGCGCTTGGATATCAAAACGCTCCTTTACTCGTTTTTCATATTTTTAGACTGTCCATCACGCGTCAAAATTGTAGAGCTTTTTGATTACTGCGTTTGGTATATAGGTCCGGGAAACTGGTAACTTTGGCATTTATCATTTTTGAGTGACTTGAAAGAATTGAACCACACAGCACCACGCTTTATGACCCAAGAATTAGATCGAAATCAGTGCATCCCGTGGACGTCCGCAGAAATTTTTCCAGGGTGGGGCAACGTCCAAATTTTGCTTATCCTTTACAGGTTCCTGACTATGCAATGCAAATTGACGTTCACAGAATGCTTTACCCTTTCTATCCCATTAGTCTGTGCTGGTTGAACCTCAATTCTCAATCGTTTGTCTGAAACATTTTCTACACTTCGGTTAGCAGAAATNCTT
>JGI24158J21664_10007991_pt1 | contig 14057 bp, 8 predicted proteins | sample Ectturendosymbi3_FD_21664 | JGI IMG/M metagenome (IMG submission 21664) | reverse complement strand
TGGTGCACGTGTTTGTTGGTTTTGTTCAGATTGTTGTTGATCGCTTTAGCACTTATCGAACGATGGTAAATTATCTCAGTTTATGGCTACACATGGAAATTGAGTTGTTCTCTTATGATCTTTCATCACGTACTTGTTTTGCTGTTGCGCTACAATTGTGATTGAGGAAAATTGCCATTTAAGAAGTTGCTAAGTGTGGGTTCATATGACTTAGTAACTGCTGATAAATTTGGAAAAAATGGTTGGCCGTATTTTGGGCCCCATGTCTTAGAATTTGGCTCTTTTTTGCTCTTTCTGGACTAGATTTGACCCCTTGGAAAAAAGTGGATCTGGCAACCCTGTGTAGATGGACTGGCATCCTGGAAGGACACCAGAAGATTGGCAAACTTGGTTGATCATTCCCACACATAAGGGGGACAGGAGTGAATGCACCAACAACCAAGACCTTTCGGCCTTCCTGGAAAAATGTATGCTATGTGCCTTTGCCTTCGAAAAAAGAAAAAAAAGCTGGATGGAAGGTGCAGTTTTCATTCTGATCATAACACTAAACCAAATTTTCACATTCCAACAATTTGAGAAATCTTGGGAATACGCCTGAGATGTCTACAATTGTTTTAACTACCAATGAGAAAGGTTTCTAAAAGTCTTTGGTTTGAAAATTTAAGAACTGTTGATCATCTCGTAAGATTTTTCTTTATTTGTATTCAAAAGGCAGTATAAAGACAGACCTGTTTCTATGTATGAGTTACGAGTTGTTTTTTGGAGAGAATGTAAAACAGTTCCATCCAGGATAGGTTGGATCTTTTGGGACACCAAACAAATTGACCAGGTTGTATTATTGTCCCATCTTAATAATTTTTGTTTGGTACCAGTGTGTTAGAAGTTAGTTCTAGACTGAACCAAGAGTTGCCCATTGTGAAGTTAAGTAAAATTCACTTTATCCAGATTCAGTTAATCTGAATGAAATTGGTGGTATGAATGGTTTCCAATGTTTTTCCTCATTGCTAGAAATTCTTAGGAATCTAACTTAGATTTCCTGTGAGCCGTCGTAGAGTTTTATTGAATTTACTTTCCACTACTGTAAAAGTTTTGCATATAAGGTAAACCTTTGAAGCTGCTATTTTTCTGAAAAAAAGCTTCTAACATTTGAGACTGATACATCGGCCGTCATAAAGCTCTTACCTACCTCCCTCGTTTTTCATTTAAAGTTGCTTTTTTGCTAGCACCGACGTCTGAAACACCATGCATTTTTGCGGTTAAACTCAAAGGGCGAGGAGTGATCTAGACAACCAACTCCTCTATGCCCAAGTAAAAAACTTAAGACAGATGACACATGAAAAGCTTTACCATTAATTGTTACTAAACTCATGTCTGTGACATGATGGTCAAAGCAGATTTCATGTGATTATCCTGCCACTAATATAGAACATTTGTGAATTTTTCATCGCACATTGCTAGAGGTGAAGTCCCAAGGCCCACTTTTAAAGTTAAGGTTCAGTGCCTGCATGACAACACTGTCACATTTGCTGATGTTTGGTCCATTCCAGTGCACGGTCAGTTCATCACTCATGTCTTTTAGATCGTGTTTGTAGTAGTTTGAGAACTGTGGACTTCACAATTTTCTTTGAGAACACTGCCCATACTCTCAACTACAGACTTCGATGGATAGCTGCAAAGTATGTGGATTTTAACTTTCGGAACATGCTTTGTTCCAAAGTAAAGATCAGATCTTGTGAACACACTGTGATACGCGTCCTTGTCACATTTACAATCACTAAGAGAATCACGGCGTCTATGGATGTTGACACACAAACTTCTGACCCCTTTGCTGTGTTCTGGATGCTAGGATTGCAGAAAACATCTTCCACTTGATGAAAGATAGTTTTCTTCATTCGTTGCAGCCCTTCCTGGTTTTATAATTGCAACTGTGGCAGCAACTGCTTTTTCTTGCAACGTTACAACAAACTTCTGCAGGAAGCATTCTTTCATATTAAGCTCTTACAATTTTGTGAACATAAATTGGCCCTTATTTTTTACTGAGGCTGGTACTGTCCTGCTTGCTTGGTGTTCTTCGTTGTTCAAGCTTTGAAGAACTTCAACCTCTGCACAGAAGCAAGTGTTGCGCAGAGGTGCATCAAAAGCAATTTCTCTGGCAATAAAAGAAAATCCTTCAAAAATACAATTTTCTAGATTTGACTAGTATTTTTAAAAATGGGTAAAGTGGTCTGCATTCCAGTCAGCCACTTTTGCAAAAGCAGACACACACAAAGATATGGCCTTGATTTGGTTCATAAGGTTATGTCTACTTGAAGTATTTCACTCAGTGATCCCAAACTCTCGGTATATTTTCAGGCACACAAGTACTGTACAGGGTTCCTACACAATTTTGAAAATAAATTTCCATACTTTTTCAAGACCTGAAGTTTCCAGACATTTTCCAGACCTAACATTTCCACATGACCTCCCTAGGCCAAATATAGGCACTGCAATATTTAACACAATTTCTGTAAAATTATATCAATCTTGAATGAAGTATTATAAAATGTATGTCTAAAGATCAAGTCTGGACAATTATCTTCTTTTTCCATACTCTCTCTTTTGGTATTATGACTGTTCCAGCCCTCGATGTACTACAATGTTTTCCCATTGTGTTTTATTACACGCAGTCTCCCATAATTTCCCATGATTTTTACATAAACCTTTAAAGTTATTGATGAAAGTAAAACGCTGGGCACCCCTTGCACATTTTCCTGGGATTCTACCACTCAGAGCAAGATCTTCAAGCTCTCCTTTGCGTATAACATGGCCCAAAAATTTGAGCCGTCTGTGTTCTATACAAAAAAGCAGTTTACGCTCTTGTCCCATTCTTTGAAGGACTGACACATTAGTTTGGTGCGCTGTCCATGGAATGCAGAGAATTCTGTGGTAGAACCACATTTCAGCTGCTTCCAAATTTTTCCTTGTCTTTGTTGTTACTGTCTAGGTTTCACAGCCATACATGAGTACTGGCCATACGAAGCATTTCAAAAGTCTTGTTTTTAATTTATGGAAAGCTGTTGATCTCTAAAGATGTTTTTCATGCTGTTGAAACTTCTTTGTGGTAGATTTATGTGTCGTCTTATTTCTTTTCCACACTTCCCATTTGAATTAAGCCAGGAACCTAACTTGTTCAATCTTGATATTGTTGACTGTTATGGAAATAGATGGTTAATTTGGTGACTGCTTTGACATGTCTTGTTAATATTTACTTTTGAGACCAAACGTTTTACTGTAAGTTTGAACAACATTCATGAGCATTTGTAAACTAACCTCTGAAGATGCAAGAAGAACTGTGCTGTCAGCATAATGAATGTTATTTATGTGTCTGGCATTTACTTGGATTCCCTCCTCAACCTCCTCTAGTTCCTTCAGAATGAATTTGCTGTATAGATTGAAAAGGTCAGGACTCATAACACAGTGTCGTCTTACACCTCGTTTGATGTCAGTCTACTCAGTAAAACTTTCCGTGAGTTTGATGGCTGCATTTTGCTCACTATGTAGATTACGTATAATTCTGAAGTCCTTGGAATCTTTACTAATTCACTTTATTATTGTAAGAGGCTAGGAGTGGCACACTTCATCAAAATTTTCCATACTAACAAACCAAAAAAAAAATATTTTTGCAGACTTTCCCAGACTCAAAAATGACTAAATTTTTTCCCTACTTTTCAAGACTGCGTAGGAACCCAGACTGTATCTTGGCTTCAAAGTCTAAAGTTCTGATGCGTCAAAGAAGGTGGTCAGCTTCCTTCACATGTGGCTCATCACTGGAAGCAATGGTATACGATACACACCAAACAACAGCATAATTTTTCAGAAAGTTAATGAAAACCCTGTGAGCATACACTGAAAATCTGGTTTTGGAAAACACACTGGTGCTTTGAAGTCTATTCTGTTCTGAGATGGGGGTTTGGTCGATTGCAGACTTGAAAGTTTTGCCGAATTAAAATTTACCAAGTACTGCGCCAATGTCCTGGCTGGCCTCACTAATCCATTCTGTTTCTTTGCACATATCTTTATTAGCCAGTTGCAACAAGTAGGCAGGGTCCCACACAAAGGTTACTGTTTTATTCAACATCATTGTTTGCCTTAACTTTTTGTCAATGTTGAAATGGAAATAATATCCATTGAAACCAAAACCTACGATTTGATCAGTTTCAATATTGTATTTGGCACAAATGTCTCAAGCAGTTGTACCATCATAATGTTTGGTGAGTAATTTCATGTCCATTGATACTAGTATAAGACAAGGCATGCTTGGTGTGAACAGAACTGCAGCAAACATTTGACCAGTTCAATGCCTCGTCGTAAGTTTGTCAGCAACAATGCCAACAGGTGGTATATTTGATGTTACTTACACTGGTACACAAATAATCTTTCATGCAATTGTCAATCATTTCTGCAAAGTTTTGCCTTAGTTGCGCTGGAAGCAACAGTGCTTGTCCCTATTGTGATTCATGGAGGGAATACACTTTGCGTAGAATGGCTCGACCTTTGGTAACTTATCGTGATGGAGGGAGAGCACTTGGAATCAAATCACTCGACTTCCGAAAGCTGAGTGATGTGGCATGTTGTGCTCAAGCTGCTCATCAAGCCCAGCTGTAAACGCAGTGCGTAGAAAAAAGTTTCGTGTAAAGTAAAACAATTTGACTCGAGCAGTGTGTGAAGAAAGTCGATTCACACCAAGCGCAAATTTTTGGTAATTGCTTAAAAATTTTTGAAAGTATAGTGTTGCTACGAAAAATTTCCTGCAGGCATGTCAGATTTCCTTGGAATCACATTCCCATCTTCCCCACTTTATCTTGGCCTGTTTTTTCTTGGTATTATTTAATTCAAATCATTGCTTATTCAAGATGAAATCTGCTCTATTTACAGCTTGCAATCAGGATTTTCTTGTCAATTGCTCTGCTTCAAACTTAACCCTTGAATAAGCTTTTGTGTTCCCCAAATTCAAAGTCCAAGCATTAGAATTTAGTTTCTTATTAAAATTACTGTCTGATATGTCAGTGCAAATGCAGCATTAAACATATGTTCCCATATAATTCTATTTGTGGGTTATTCATTTTAGATAATTTTTTCTAATATTTTACTACATCTGGGTTTATTTTTTCAGTCATAGACCGAATTGTTTTTCAAATGACCAAAAAAATTAAGTCAGTTTGGTCATAATGTCTGAAAAGGCAGGCTGGTAAATATTGTCACGGCAAGTTTTACTACTATTATAGACAAATGATTAAAATGTTTCAACGAAAAATAAAACCCAGTACTAAATAAATAGCCTCATACTACTAGGAACAACTATCTCCACGTAATCCAAATCACTGACTTTTTTGAATGAAGTGGTCATTTGCAAAAGTACTGATGTTTGATAGTAATAAAAGTAACTTGTGGCAGAACATCTTTTGAGTTAGGGTTCAAGGGTAGAAACTAATTTTTTCAGTTACTTGCTATCTACACAAAAGATCAAAATAGCAATACAATGCATAAATGTTACTATTGGCATGGTAGAACAAGATGCTAGGCTTTTTCAATCATAGTCCAATTTTTTCAATGACTGAAAAAATTTAGTCAGTTCGATCATGATGTTTGAAAATAAAGACTAGTGAAAATCGTAACAGCAAGTTTTAACAATATTTATGGGACAAATGACCAATAATCTTCAGCAAAAAAGCAGACAAAAAGTGCAATAAAGGAAGGAAATAGGGAACGCACTCATATTGTATGTCAGTAGCTCTTATAATCTCTAAAATAAAGCAATTCAGCTTAGGATAAGTGCAATGTTATTTATAAATGGTAAAAGAAATGCTTATATAAATTTTTTAAATGAAAATGGCAAAAAATATCTACACAGAATTCTTCAGTTACATTCTGATCAAGACAAGTGAAAATAGTGCTTGCTATGAGATGTGAACATTGTTGCTTCAAGCACCTGGTGCTTTGTTTTGTTGTGCCATTCTTGACTTGCTTAATGCAATCATTGATTTTATTATCACAAGTGTTATATCAAAATGTAGACCTGATTTCTGCTTGTACATCCAGTGGCAGGTTTACATGGCCTCATAATCTTTCTGTCAAAAATTGATAGAGGAACAGAATATTCAAGCCAGAAATAATTAAGAGCTTTAAATGATAAATAGTCGAAATAAAATGTACACATAACTCAAATCTATAAATTTCAAAAAGTATGAACCAACTTTTTGATCCGAAGCAATGAAGATGGTACTGGTTTTTGCTTGACCCAATCAGCAGATTTTAAAGGATCCCAATGTGCCTGATAAGGAGGTAGTGATGATGGTTTGTCTGGTAATGGCAAGACATCAGATGTGTCTGTATTGCTAACACTTGCCATAACCTATGCACTAAATACAAACTAGGATCTATAAAAAGGCGGAGTATTACACACACACACACATATATATATGCTCAAAACACAGTAAAGATCATTTTTTATTTTATATAAAATAAATGCAACAACTTGATGATAAACTGATGCCCAATATTTACCTTCAACAAATCAGATTATGTTTTAGTTATATTTCTGCACGTGTGCACATTTTATTTCAGTGTATAAAACAATTGCAATGCAGAACACGAATCCAACAAAGTACCATGTGTTGTAGCAAATTTGTGTTTTTGATGAACTAATCCATGACACGGCTGACTTCAGTATTTTAAATATTCAAATAACCTTTTTTAACAAATTATTTCAAGCAATACAGGCTACACCATGCAAAAACACACTCACAAACAAGAATACATTATTTCAATTTAACTTTTTTGTGATCTTGCAAAAGATGACATATAACTGAACATTTTTTAATTTAAGACAAGTCCACAATATGCATCAGAGCATCAGTGAACCATGGCTGAGACAACAGATAGCCGTGGTAAGCCTCATCTGTCAGCCACAACCTTTTAAACTTAAAGAGCATGTACAACACTAATACAACTCTGTTAAGTGTGATAAGTGACAATCCATATGCCTAAAAGTGTTTTCAACCATGCACAAACATAACCAAAATGGAATTCAATGCAAGTACAGTAATCAGAAAATGAATAGAGACAAATTACACTACTCGGATGGATTTTGAATCACAATCAACAAGTAGTCTTTATCTGGAGCAACCATAATCTCATGCTTCTTTGATCGAAGTCGAAGGAAAGTCAAATCATTCTGAGGATCAATGTCCCTAACAGTGCTCCTTGCTTTCATTGTTAGTTGATGAACTAAGCCAGCATATTGGACTGTTGTAGAATTGTCCAGAGTTGTTCGAATGGGAATTCCTTCGTTGTTCACCACGATGATTCCAATTACTCCCTTGTGTGACTGGATCCTTTTGATGGTTTCCTCAATCTCTGACATTTTTATTGTAGGATCAGCTTAGCTTGAATTTTAGCTGTACAGTAGTGGTGATAACGGTCACGTCTAGCACAACCCAGAGTGAGAGTTGAGTTCCAGTAGCAACAACTGAAAAACAAGTCCGAACCAACAGTTGTCCACTAACTACCACACAAACTGCCACACAACGGAACGTTACATGGGTGTGTTTTGGTTTTGTATGCTATTTGATATAAAATAATGTTATAGTTGATCAATTTACATGAGTTGCTTATAGTTTATATTTAAATCGTGATCTGCAACATTATATCCGATTTTCTATTTTAGAAATATTTTGCGGCTGTTTGTGGCTTAGAAAATTTAACCGTTAGGCTGCGCAACGGAGCATTTCCATAACAACTCAGTTTGTCAACGAACGCTGGAAGGAACGCCAGACGATTCTGTGCAAACGGATGAGTAGTTTCGTGGATTTGCCTCTGCTGCTTCCCATCAACTTTGCGGTGACAATGCTTGATCACCACCTCTTCAAAACGGACCAGTAGTAAATGTTTGTTGAAGTTCTTGTAAAACTACTATGAGCAGCGACGAAGTAAGAACAGCCATTTTAACCAAACAATATGGCGCTTGTGCACCCTTGCGTCTGATTGTTTTCTGTATTTTTTTTGTTATTTGTCTTGTGTTGCGTTTTTACGTTCTTATTTTGTTGTTTTTTTGTATTTCTACTAGTTTGAGTAAGAACAACCATAGGCTTATTCATCACTGAAAAAATTAATTATTCTAGCCAGTAAATGAATTGAAGTTTTAGTGAACAGGTCCGACCTAACATCAAACTTGGGTTAGCTTACAGTAGGAATTTTGGTTTATGTTGACTGAATTATAATTATTTTTATTCTGTTGCACATGCAGGCCTATTTAGAAGCTACTATATTCATGTAATATTCATGAAAATGATGAAATATTAATATATACAGTAGGCTAATATGTTTTGTCTTTGCACTGCAATTTACCTAATGTATTTTCTTGCATTTTTAACATTCTCTCTCATGTTGTTTCCTCTTTTTACATGGATTCAATGATGAATTGGTTAACCAATATTATTACAAAGGTAGTACCTAAACAACCATATCTCGTTTACGCTTTCAAAGGACTAAAAAACTATATCCAGCTTTGTGTTACATATAATGCTGAGTTCACAATGTCATCTGTGCAGTGAACCTGGTCAAGTGTGAAGTGTCTGCTCCTGCTGTGTGAGAGGTCATCAGTTGGCTCTTATCATGGTTGCTTTGGATTAGCTAATACGGATACTACTTTTGATGTTATAAGATCAGTTTGGGCTATATATTTTCAATCTTTTTTGGAGTGCTGTTGATGCACTTTGTTAAGAAGTTTTGAAAAACCAGACATGAATTTGCATTTAGCGTTAGGGTTTTGGATTAAGGTTCAGGGTTAGTGTTCAGGCTTAGGATATAGGGTTACAAAAAATTAATCGCCAGTTACTCTTTTAATCTTAGAAGCAACTGGCATACAAGAATTGGTCAGATATTTCAGATGTAAAAAACATTCTTATTTATTGATTTATACTTTTAATGTTCACCTCATCTGTTATTTGTTGCACATAAATATAGTTTACATCTGTCTTGTAAAATTTTGCATTACACCAACCGTCCTTGAAGATGTATGAAAAACTACAAATACAATTTGTCCATTCACCAAACACAATGTTTTATGATGTAGCTTGTTGTTGACCAAAACCTTGGGATTAAAAGCATTATATATTTGCACAAACGAAGTTTCCTTATTTTTTCATGGGCCATGTCTTGTTGGTGATAATTAAGAGTTGTTCTGCCAGGGCAAATCTATAACAAAAATTTAGAAATACCTTATGAGCACATTTATATTTCAGAGGCAATGTTCAACTACCTCATTGGAAGTGACATTCGCTAATTTCAGTTGTGTCATACTTTCTTTCATACTCCTTTCGGAGTGTCACGAGTGGTCTGCAGGTGCCCATCCCAGCTTGCTTTTGCCATGAGCCATGTGGCTGCTATCACAGTGAATGCTGCACTGGTGGCAAGTAAATGGCAGCATCATGTGTGAGCTGTGTCTTTTCACCAACCTATTAACACCAAGTGTAGGGCTGGATAAGTCGCAAGTACCATTTTTCAAGTCTTTGGTATGACCTGACCAGGGATCAAACCCAGCCTATTAGTTTTAGCGGCCCATGCTGAACCAACTGTTTCAGATACAGAAAGATCTTGCAAAGGTGTATTTGAAATCATTTTTGTTATTTGAACACCCTTGTGATATGAACCATGAGTCTGCGGCAAATACATAAATCAAATAAAATTTAAGCCCAAATGACTGGTATGTATCAACATGTACAACCAGCCAAATACTGTATGTGCTGCTACATCTTTATTAATTTTACATTAAACTTACAATAAATAGATTTTACTTTTATGTTATTCATATTGCTTTAAAGTAAATATTGTGTCTTTAAGTTTATTCACAGTATTTTAATTTTGATTGATATATTATTTGTTGTTTTACACACAATTTCTAGTAACCATTTTGAAGTTAGCATGACAAATTTACAGTTATTACTTTTTTCAGATTATAAATGAACTTTTAAAGAAGCAGAAGGTCAAGCGAAATGATAATGTGGCTGAGCTTTATCTTGCAAAAACTGGCTTGACATCAGTAGAAAGCCTGGAAAGGTTTCGCATGCTGCAGCGAGTGTGGCTTAATTCCAATAAGCTACGAAATCTTTTAGCACCAAACACTCAAAGGCCATTTCTGAAAGATAACTTTCGGTGAGAAAATATTTTGTTTGTCTCATGCAACTCCTCAATTCCAGTCGTCATTAGTATTTAAAATTAGTTCCGTACGTCTTATTCATACAGGTCTATCTTTTTATGGGCATTTCTCTATGACTCTAAAATAATTGTTTATAGTTGGGCGCTTGTCCTACTTGGACATATGGCAAAGTGTCTGTCAAGTAACTCTGTTATTACACTTTATTGAGAGTTTACTTAACTAAAAGGTTTGGCTTATAAACTTTATTGAAAACTACTTGTGAAGTTTTCAGGGATGTGTTTGCCCACATCAAGTTACCAATTTCATCTGAATATTTGATGCCTTGATTAGAAACAAGTTTGTATGCTTTTGTTCAACAATGTTCATCTTCATCCCGCATTTTTATCCCCTCACTTCATCTGCCTGATGCTTTTTCAAACAAATCTATGTATTTTTCCCAATATGTAATGCTTATGTAGACGGTGTCCAAATGTAATAGATGTCTTTGATTCAATGCTTGTTCCTCTTCAATGTTGACTGCGTGTACCATCCGGCACCTACCCTGTGATGTGTTGTGGCTAAGTATTTTAATATCTTTGTATTCTTTTGACTGTCATTGTGATATTGACCCTGTTTTTGAACCAAACATTTAAATCCACAAACAGTGAAATATATGGAAAAAAGACATTCTATGCTGGTCAGGATTGCTCTAATTTTTTCTGTTAATTTTTCAAAAAATATACAAAAGAAGCACCATACCATTGGTTTCACACTAAACTAGTTTAAGAAATGCTGTTTGCCTTTTCAAGATATTAGGCACAATGGTTCTCCTAACTACACCCTTGTTTTGTGCATGAGATTTCTTTGTTCTAAAGGAGTGAGATGAGATTGCTTGTCTTTTTCAGAATTACTGAACTTTACTTGCAGTGCAATGAAATTTGCACAATTCGTGGTGCATTGTCACATCTGGGATATTTGCAAGTTTTGATGTTGCAGAAAAACCAACTTGTTAATTTAAATGAAGCTCTACAAGAGTTGATGCCTTTGCATGCATTACATGTGCTCAGTAAGTCACTCCTATTTTCATTTTAAAAGATAACTGGGCACTTCAGATTTTTTTTCTTTTGTTATTGGAAACTACTCCTACATATTTTGTTTCTTGAATGATTACTTCAAAAGCCTAAATACAGTTAGATTTAATGATTTAAATTTGCAAGTGTCCTTTTTTGCATGATTGAATGACATTTGTCAAACAATTTGCATCGGTTCATATTTCCTAGAAAAGACATTCTTTTCTGCCTATAAAATGTATCTATGTATTGTAGTGCTGTTGGGATGTCTCGAGAGATGCAACTCTGCCATAATAGATTTTTGGTATGTGTTCTTGTATTAAACTTTTGATAAATACCGGTTGCGACCCAGCACTCCTGCACAACTGTGTCGATCATCCAGCAGGCCACAACTCCTTTCAAAATGTAACCCCTCACTATGATCACCAACAATTCAGTCATCAACTTTAAACCAAGATAGAAAATTATGAAAGTGTCGAAGGCTGCCCGACGCGACAACCTTTATAAAGTTTTTTCTGTGTCCCAGAACTTCAACTTTATTTGCATGAAAATGTTGAATGTTTACGCCAACAAGATCAATTCAACTTTTGTGAACTAAAAACCTTCTTTTTTGTTTTGATTGCATTTGAAATTGTTGTTTCAGATTTATTTGACAATCCCATTGCTCAAGAGACTGGTTACAGACTTCTCATCATCCATGTTTTGCCATCAGTCTCGCTTCTTGACAGACAAGGTGTCTTCATTGTTGAATCAAGTATTCGTGCATGAGTAATCTAGCCGTTGAGGAAATGCAGCAGTCAAGCTGCTGCCACTTTCGAGTAGATCGAAGTTGGAAAGCGATCCATCAACCATCTCTACTGCTGTGATAAGAGAATTTTCAAATTTTACAGCTCTTCAACTCATTTAGCCAAAGGAACCCTCCAGCAACTGTAGCTCAGTTTTGGTATTTATTAGAGCAGGGGTTCCCAACCTGTAGTACGCGTACCACTAGTGGTACGCGAAGGTCTTCCAGGTGGTACGGGAGTAACTTCCATTTTTTCACAAAAAATCGGATGTAAACAGCTTTCTGGTTTACGTTTCGGGCTTTGTTTCTAAATAAATAAATTTTCCTGTAGCTGCTATTCCTATTGTTTCGTAACATTATGACTTTCGATGCGCTGTTAACATCTTTACGCCACGCATCGACCGATTGGTGGAGGGTGAACAAACATAAAAATCTCATTAAATTTAGTTGTGGTCTTTTATTGTTATTTTAATGTATATTATTCTTCTAAAAAACTAAGATTTGATCAAATGAGTTGTTCTGAAAGACGTGGTACGCGTTGACAGTATGGGGTGCCCAAGTGGTGCGAGCTGGTAAAAAGGTTGGGAACCCTGTGTTAGAGGATTGCACAGGTTGAATTTTTTTGTCTGCTTCCGATCCGCCCCGTACTGTTTCCTCCCCACACCTGCACCTATCACTGTTGGTCTGAAAACAACTAAAAACTCATGGAATGCGTTTCATCGCTAGTGGCAATTTATTACTAGTTATTTCAAAGCCAACAGAAGCTCTCAAACACTGTAAAGTAAAATGTGAAACCTTTTGGTCAACCTTGAGCGCTTTCTCAGCGTCAAGTGCATGGGTGGTGGAACCTTTTTCAAAGTGGAGGGGGAACACGTGATCGTCAAAAAACTATGGAAAATTTTTGAGGTTTGAATTGGTCACAAGCATCTAAAAGTGGTTGTGACGTCACAAGCATCTAAAAGTGGTTTAAAAGAGGGGGGCAGGCCCCCCCAAAAAAAGTGGGGGGGAATAGGCCCATGCGATCCCCCGGTTCTGCCATCTATATTCAAGTGCACTGTTGAAAAGGGTATGTCGCTCAATGACGAACTCTTTAAATGTGCTCTTCTATTCACGACATGCCCAGCCATACTAAACACTCGTTCATTAGCAGCGCTAGCTGCCATCACGCAGAACGTATTTCCTGCAAGATCACTGAGAGCTGGAAACTTCAATCTGTTGTTTCACCACCACTGGAGAATGTTGCTGCACACTTGTAGTTGTAACACAAATTCTCTGTAGCATTTAATTTCTTGCTAATGTCACTTTCACATGCATTGTGTCAACATTCAGTAACCCGCACAAATAATTTCTTATCCCGCGCCCGCCGCGCACCAAGTTCAAACCCCGTGCCCGTCCCTCACAAATGGTCATGCGGGTTCTCGCTCCGCAAATGCGGGTACTCACAACCCGCACGGCTTAACCCCACGCAGGACTCTAGTGTAGGGGTTACCATATCTAATCAGGCGCAATTCCTGACAGATTTATGTTAGTCACGGTAACCAATTTTTGCGACGAAAACATTTTCTTATGGTATAAATTCCGGATGCATCCAAAGCACACTGCCACCGTCGCTTTCCCGTGCGAATAGGATAAATACAGTACAAAACGAAAACAGCAAAAATTGGCTTCATCTATTTTACATCCCGTTGTGACAAAATAATTTGTTATTTTACTTGATCAGGAAGCTCCACTTACTGCTTTGCAATGTTTATCAGAACTGAGATGTGATTTTAAACCCGCGATACCTTGTGTGAAACCGAGATGCATGTTCCTGGTTTACAAACTAAGCATTCTGCTTCCCATTCATTTCTACCTTTCCGGAAACATGAATGTATTGCCGTCATCTTGTCAGTAACTTTACATTTTCGCTTAGCCATTTTTTAACAGTGAAAAATTACAAAGTTTAATCTTTAGCACCAAATAATTTTTACTGTGAAAACATTGCGGTTAGATTTCATAAAATGCATTATTCCAAAATCCCGGACANTGA
>JGI24158J21664_10007990_pt1 | contig 14057 bp, 9 predicted proteins | sample Ectturendosymbi3_FD_21664 | JGI IMG/M metagenome (IMG submission 21664) | reverse complement strand
GGAACCGTCGCTTTTAACCTTTGCGTTGCGCCGTTGATGTCGCGTATATATTTGCATCAGTAAAGGCGATTACCGTAAAGTTTCTTGTCTGGGAGAACACATCATGCAAGGAACATCACCTGCTTGAGTTAACAAGCAAGGTAACTACAGAATTTGCCTATAACGGCTCCTCTAGGAGATTGCATGAAGAACGTTATTGCCGAAATGACGTCATAAGCGAATTGAAATGCATGTGAAAGATGCCATCGGGACCGAACAAAATGTAACGTTGTAGGCGAATTGACGTTACAGACGAAGCCGTATAAAACAGATTTACAAGAGGTTTCAGGCCCCATTCGGATTAAGCTAAAAAAGTTACTTTCAGGGCAAATTGTTATTTTCAGGGCAAATTTTTTCCGCCCCCCAGTAAAATGTCTTCCCCTACGCCTATGCACACTGCAGCGGGTGAAGTTCAAGTATAGCTTGTGGTGGTATTCACGAGTAACGGAAGGCAGAATAAAGAGATTGATACATGGATCGGTAAACACAGTTCTGCGTGAGCTTCATCTCTCCTTGGTTACAAAACAGGAGCTTTCAAGCACCGCAAAACTGTCAGTTTATAAATATGTGTTTGTTCCGATTTTACCTTTAGTCATGAATCTTGGGTAATGTCTGAAAGAGTGCTATCTCAAGTATAAGCAACATAAATGGAATTTTTGCGAAGTGTTCATCGTGTGACACTTCAACACAAAGTGCGCAGCTGTGAAATTCGTAAAGCTTGAATGTCGAGCCACTTTCACCTCTGAAAAGAGATATATCAGTTGCGATGGTTTGGCCATAAGCCCAGAATGGCCCAGGAAAGATTGGCGAGGCAGACCCTGCTGGCGGCTTCAACCAAGAACCGGGTGGCGTGGTTACATCTCTGACCTGGCTTGCTCCTGTCACGATCATCGTTAACCGAATATGAATGTCACGTGATAATTCCCGGCACAGGAATCACCATCGAGAAGAGTGCCAAGTTACTAAGGATAAATACCAGAATTGAGCTGCAGCTGGTGGAGCGTTCTTTTGGGTAAATGGGTTGGAGAGCTGCGAAGTCCGAAAATTGTTTCCACAGCAGAGAAATTTGGTGGTTACATTCCAAACTTCTATCAATACCTTCAAGGGTGCAGCAACATAGTTGCTGCACTGTCGCCTTACTTTGGAGCCAGCAAAACTATCAGAGATTGCTGGACATCGTGAAGGTATTTCGAGGTCCTCCTGGAGCTGCTGTCCCCGCGCGGAATGCGACAGTTCGGCTACGCCGTTTCAGGCATGGACGTTTCGGCGATAAATGAATTAATAAGAATCTCTGATAAGAACATTTTCAACTATACTACATAGCTTCACCTATGGTGGCGGTTTCCAGCGTAGTAAAAACAAATGCATTATTGTAATTACATTAAGTTTGCCTAAAAACCAGCCTGGAGAAACCTGATCGCATTGTTCTTTCATAAATCATTATTTTGAAAAAGACTTATCTCCTGTTTTAGGTGATGTATGAGCATTAAGAGGTGTATAATATAAAACCCGCTGTTACAAAGAGTAAAGCTAACGGTGTTGTGTAATGACATGATTTTTTAACATTGCTGATTAAGTTTTACGCGAAGTTGTGCTTGTTTTCAGAAACAAGTAAATTTTTCCACTTCACGCTTAGATTACCTGTGAAATGCAATCAGAATGATAACTACGCGAAAGATCAAGCAATAATTTCTGTCCAGGCGTAACTTTTGTGTAAACTCACAAAGGCCTCATACCAGCAAAAAAAACGTCACAAGCCATATTTCCTTACACACATGGTCACCATCGCACTAAGCTCTTCCAAACTCCCGGCGGAAGGGAAAACACACTGGCCCTTGGCCTTCAGGATGACAACAAAAACAACGCTGATTAAACAAACATCCTTTGTAGTCTAACCTGTGGAATATTTCAGAAGCGCACTTTTTTTCCTATAAAACATTTGTGACCACCATCACCGAAACGTCCTGTCGCCGAACTGTCCTAAACCGGGCCCGCGACCCTCTCCAAAGGAAATGCGAGTGTGAAAATGAATAAAGGAATGTTTTGCGATAAGTAAGCTAAGCGAAATCGAATGCAGTGTCCAACGAACCATAGATTGCGGCGCTTGTTGGAAATCTATTCCCATGAATTTAGCTGTTTTCGGGCATAGAGCGAATTTTTTTTGAAATGATAAAAAAAATGAAGTCAATTCAGTCTGTATTTCTGACTGAAATACAGACTTCACACAGAATCCAGTTACGGCTTACGAAGTGGCTTATGGCCAACGGCAGCCTTCACACATGCAGCAAGAACACCATCACCGACAACCACGACAATCCGTCTTATGTAAACCAATTTTAAGTGAGCCGTAAGCCGTTCGAAACCGAGAAATTTCAGCCGGATTATACGGCTAACGGAGAACGTGTGAAGACTGCCGTTCCCCATAAGCCGGTTAGTAAGCCATAACCGGATTCTGCGTGAAGCCACCTTAATGAATAGTCTTACGGTGAGTTTCAATACTACTGTGGTACAAATTACCGAAATGTCTCATTGACCAAAATGTCTTAGCGAAAAAAATGACTGAAATGTCTCAGCGAAAAAAAACAGCCATGAGTTGTAGCCTCTTGCACACTGAAAGCGCTGAGTTAAAGAAAAGATGTGCCTCAAGGGTGTATACCAGGTACTGCAATACTTCAAAAAATTTGAAAGATATACAAATACACTGAGAGGCATTTGTTTTACTACGGGCGTTGGTGAAACAGGAAAAAATATTTTTGCTTTGCTGTTCTCAAGGCGTACTTCCATAAAACCCAAGTGGTGCGCGTTTGTGGTAAAAGTATAAAAACAACACTCATTTCGTAGTTTTCATGTCAATGACGAACAACGATGTTAAGAATTTTTAAGATTGTTTCTGAGATTTTTGACATCTTGCTCAATATGGCCAGAGTCAAAATTCGGAAAATCGAATTATGTTCTTTTTTCGTACAGGACAAAATCAAGGATTGAAAATACAACTGTTTGCATATGTGTCCATTTGAGTATTTTTAAAGTTCCATTAGTCTTATTTGAACTACTATTAGATGCAAAATAGTATGTGTTATACACTGCTGCTTTTTAAGTTTCAATAAACGTACGTAATCTTTCACTACAACCGCAATTGAACGAATCTCTATCCATTAGCGTAGCCAGCCCAAAATTTTGGGAGGGGCCAAATATTTTGACTTTAAGCGAGCAACAGTATTTTGTCTGGGACACGGCCTCTCAAATCACAAAACGACAAGATATGCTAGAAATTTTGGAGGGGTCATGGCCCCCTTGAGCTCCATGGCCACACCAAGTCTATTGTCCATATCACCTGAGTTAAAATCCACGTACTCAGCTATTTCTTTCGGCGATCACTTTCGATTCTGATTGAATGCATAGCAAATTGAAACAAAACGACCATGCCATTAGAAAGAAAAGAAGAAAACGCAGACACAAAGATTGGAATATATGCTCGTATATCGTGAATTAACAACCGTTAGGATTAGATCTTTTGATGATGTTTGATGTATTTTTTAAGGTAACTAAACGCGATCACAATGGGAGGGTGATTTTTTCAATCAGCCTCAAGATACTAAGGAAACATCACGTGATTCTGGATTGTGATATCAATCTCCAGGTCCGTCTATAGGCAGAAGCATGTACGTTTTTCTTGCATAACGAAATGATGTATGCCTGTAATAGACCATGCGTGGATCATAAATCAGTTCAGAACCAATGTTACCTTAAAATTGCTGTACGGTGGTTAACTTGATTGAATGCTCGGGGCAAGCTCTCTCGGTTACCTTCAACGTATTTGTCATATGTTATTACAAAGTTGTTGTAGTACACGACTGGTGTAAGAGGACCAGGTATGGCGTTTAAACTCGAAGACATCGGTGCAGGAGCAAACCGCAACATAACTGAAAAGGGATCATTTCATATTATGAAATAAGTCTACAGAAGCATTTTGACTGAATAATATTTTTCGTAAATTTGAAACACGTAATATCATCTTGATTACCTACTGGTTACTGTGCCAAGCCGCAGAATGATGTAAGAATTTCTAACCCGCGTCTGAAAAGTACCTGTGAAAAATTTTAAACCTCACCTTGTTTGGAATATATTGTTGAAAATATACTGACAGACCAGAAGAAAAATGTTTTTAAGTTTTCAGGCCACATCCATTGTGTAATTTAAAAACTGGTTCCTCTCTTTGCTCCAGCCTCCACAATAACTAAAAATTAAAAAAGATCTCGATTGACAATAAAATCACAGTTGTTTCTCAAACGTAAATCTAATTTCATTTAAATCATTGGTTGTTGAGGAATTGTTTTTATACTGAACTCTTGTTTCAAGGTACCACTGTACATATCTATTGTGTGCTATGTTAACGTTTGAAGACATTGTATTGGAGTTTTAAAATTCGCTGACAAAGTGAAAGTACACACTTTTTGATTCTGGAATAAAAGTTGTTACTACCATTGTATAGGCCTAGCAGCAAACGAAACCTGATACAAAAGCACGCTCTTTCGTGAAAATAAAGTTTTTACTTCACAAGCTTATAAAAACAAGGCATGAAACCTTTCAATGGTCGTTAGGTTGACCAGAGGCAGTGCCACTCGGAAGTATTACAAGAATAAAAATGTGAGGTTTATTGAAAAAAACACTGGGGAGATTTTCAAAACTCCGAGATTTTTGTTTAATGAAATGGTGGTAACTTATGGTTTAATAAAATGCAACCCTTTAAGCCATCTCTGTAACAACAAACTAATAGTTGAAATGGCAGAAACAAGACTCTGTTAGTCCTTATGCGGAACATATATTCTGATGATATTATATTGTCTGATTATTGGCTGTGTAAGGATAACTTTCAATAGATAGTGAAATTTACTTTCAATTTTTGAGGTTTCTTTCGATGTACAACTGGTTTGCTGTGATAAGGTGTTCAACACTGGGTAACAGAATGTTGTTGTTTGTAATGATTTTGAGGAAGCGTGGGTGTTTTTAATGAACTAATTTTCAGTTTTAGAATCCGTAGCCAGCTCTCAAGTTTCTTAGTGGTTTCCGCCTAGATGTCGATACGTTTGATATGAGGTTGTTTCCTTGCATGGTGTTGGCCTCTGAAAGTTTTTGAGGTATTGATTTTGTGGTGTCAATGTTCTCCCATTAAACCGGAGAACCGGGAAAGATATTTCACAAAAGTATTTGTTGATATTTTAAAAGGATTTTTGATGTTTATGACCAACATGATGGTTGAAAACCAATGGTCCACAGGAAGAATTCTTGGGTAGATTCATCTGCCACAAAATATTTTAGCCTCCTGGTCTTAGACCCGGATCGTGTTGACTTCGATCCAGGTTTTGTTCACATAAACTTCATCTTTGTCTATGCTTCGTTTTCGACCTTAGACTCTTTGGTCTAGATCAGCGTGTTCCAAGTACAGGCCTGCGGGCCACATGTGGTCGGCGGACAGAATTTTTAAGGCCCGCGAGCTTTCTCGGTGTTGATTGTTGTGTGTATGTTGCAGTAGGCAAATTTAATTAACACAAGCATCCACGGGGGGCAATTGGAGCGATCGCCTCCCCTAAAACCTACAAAAGTAACGTTTTTCACCATGATTTTGAACAATTCGCAAAACAGCCGTCGCGATATAAGGCCATTTTGCCGTCCATTGTTTTGTCAAAGCAGTGCTGTTAAGTATACTTCATCTAGTGAACCCGTAATCGGACTTGACTGCCAAATATCACTTAAATCGCCCCCCCTAAACTTATTGGCTGGTTCCGCCCTTGCAAGCATAACATCTGTTAATAATAATGTAAAATATTAACGGCGTTAAGCTGTCACTAGACTGTAGAGAGCTTCAAAAATTAGTCAGCAAAGATAGATTTCCCAAACTGCAAGATTTCGCACTAAAAATGCATTCGATGTTTGGAAACACGTACGTGTGTGAGAGTACATTTTCTACCATGAAGCAAGTTGAAACAAACTAAAAACAGAAATCGAATGGCAGACAAAACACTGGCGATTGTCTTCGACTTGCTACCACTAACGCATTGGTATTGTTAAAGGAACGATAGAGTCAGAGAAACCTCAGCCACAGGCATCGCACTGATAGAGATTTGTAATAAATTGTATATTGCGATTGCGTAATAATTTCAATGGTCACTCACTTAACTCACATATTTTCATTTTTCAATTTTAAATCTTGTGAATCTGTTGCTTTGTACATCATTTTGTTGGAAGTGGCCGCGAGTTGTAACGTTTTTGTAAAATGACCCGTAGGTCAAAAGTATTGGACCACACTGGTCTAGATTATACTTCACTACAAGAACCAATGTCAAGAAAGGATAATCGTGTTAAACAACGTAAGAGCGCCTAGATTACATACCTCGTATATTTGTTCAAATAAACTCCGTTTGGTTGACACGTGATCCAAGTCTTCTAATAAAGATAAGCTTGTACTGCAAAATTTGTGAAAAACAACAGGCAATGCGCTATGGCGAATAAAAATTCGGAAATAAGTCGCTTCAAGGGGAAACTGGAAAGGCTAGGTTTCTGTAGAACTGTTTTGAAGTAATTGTCGAATGACTTTCCCTGTACTTCCAAAATCCATTTTGTTTCTTTAAACTTTTTTGTCGAGTGTTTTGTATGCAACATGGTTCACCTATCCATATTGCAAGCTAACACTAGCTTGGGTATGTAGCCACGTCATAGTCTACAATTGCCCAGGAAACTTTTAATTACTCATTAACGGTTTAGCGTTTTTGCTCAATGTGCAGTTTACCAAGGTTTAGGCACTTTCAGTCAAGGATTTAATAATGGCACATCAACCGCTTTTGAGTAGATCTTTAACGCTTGAGGCGTTACGTCTTAAGGTTATCACAGAATGAAAAAAGTGTCAAATTCTTTGCTTGTGGTATTAGAGCTGAATTACTACTATTATTCAATTTTGCTTATGTTTGATGTTACCTTTCCAATACAAAACTTATAGGCAGCTCGTTTTGCCGTAAGTACAGGTTGCAGGTACGTCAAAACCAGTGTTGCTACTGGGGTCAGTTTCGTCAACATCAGATTGTCGCCTTCTTCAACATCAGATAACATCAGATTTTTACATTACAGTTTCATATAATCGAAATCAGTGCCCCTTAAAGTTTCAACACCTCCATACCCCTAAATCAAATTTTCGTAAATCAAATTTTCGTCTGCATCACATTCATCGGCAATAATTTTCTACTTCATGTGGGTACAGTGTTGCAAGATTGCTAGAACGAATGTAATGATTGGGTGTTAATACATTGATTGTTGAATTCCCCCAATATCTAATCTCAATACCCCTGGTAATGAGGCAATATGACGATTGCGACTTTGTAGGGGACGTGGAATAGAAACGGTTATGGTTTGGAGCGCCTTCAGTTTGGAACGACAACCAAATACACATGAGGTTGAGACTTGAGAAACTGATGAAAGAAACTTAAAAATTATATTTAAATTTAACTTTTTTTTTCAACCTAGAAAGAGAAGAAATGTGGAAAACAACAACAGTCCGCTCAATATCAGATTTGTCGCCAGAACATCAGACATCAGAAATTTCTCTCAAAACATCAGATCTGATGTTAAAACAACAGAAGTGGCAACACTGGTCAAAACTGTTTTTCAATTCTGTTTTGACAGAAACATCCTGTGTTTTGCAATTATTTCCCGGCTGAGATAATCAACAATTGACAGCAAAAATCCTCAGTAACGCAATAACGAGATTTTTTCTTACGCAATGGTTTCATAAAATGGCATACGAGGTCAATCCTGATATGAAGAGCTGTACGCTGTCAGAATCAGAAGTTGAGCAGGATGCGTAGCATGTTTTTTTAGTAAGTATCAGCAAAGCAAAAGCTGCTGATATGTGACCACTTCTTTCATTACAGTTATTGCGAATCGTACAGCACGGCTACACAAAAGTAATCTCGAGTTAAAAAAAATATTAACAATTTTTGCAGCGATATTTGCGACGTATGTGAACACCGCGCAAAAGTACATCCTTGTTTTCAGCCTCTAAGTCCATATTTTAATAAGGGTTGAATTAAGTTATGAATGAGGTTACATTAGTTCGTTAGCAAGACAAACGGTGATGATTAGAATGTCTGTTTTGTATATTCAGTCAGTGCCGTAACTGCGGTAATGCATGACGTGACCATTATCAAGAAGTCACATAGGATTTCAATCATGTCGTGCTCAATACCTTCACCGACTTTTACGTTTTATCTAATAATATTCGAAGTTCTTCGAGTGTCTATCTACTCTTGCTTTTGTTTCAATCAAGAGGTGACTTTGTTTTGCTGTATCTAGTCAGTGGTTCAGCTACGAAGCTGCAAAACGCCGCTCTGGAAGGTTACGCTGAAGATTGCAAGCTGGTTCGTTTAAACTACCAAAAAGGAAAGGCAACACATTTTGGATTTGTACTATTCTTGTAACCGTCGCTTCAGTTTAAATGTATGTCAAAACATGAACACATAACACATGCATTTTCCATGACACTCTAGCATTGGTCATTTTATGGCATAGCACATTGCTTTTATATTCAGGTGAACAGTATTTCGGAGATATGCAACATCTACAGTGGCGATTCTAGAATTTAAAAAGTGGGGGGTGCACTGCGGGACCAAGAAAAAAGAAGGGGGGGGGGCAACATAAACGTCTACCTTGCATGGTGATTTTTCATTGTTTTGAAGATTAACTTGCTATGATTAACCCTGTTAAACCCAATATAGGCTTGTGAATATCGTTAAATATGAACTAGCGCTATTATTCACTAGAGACACCTAAACGCTATTGCAAATGCAATCACAAACGTGTACTGCTATGCCGAATATTCTATGCTAACCATGCAACGTCCACAGCACTGCACATATAAAACGCTACACCATTTTCCGTACACAACTGTGCCGACCCCACATGAACGAAAACAGCTTCACGAAAGTGAATACAATTCACATGAAAGCGAAATGGTTCCACTTCTAACCACCTATTCCATATTGACACAGAGACAAGTAGGCTGTTGATAGCCAACTAGTTTCGTCAAAATATTCTTACTACAACACACATAAAAATGAGCCATTTGCCAACGGACTGGTGACTACTGAGTAATCCATTTTTGTGGTAGCTTACGGACACTTTGTGATTGTGGTGTAACCATAACAATGTTATGCAACTACTATTGCGAGTGTAATGCCCATCTGCAGCGTGGATAGGGTGAGGACCATTCAATGCAGTATGCAGTTAACTTCAGAGAGGTTTCGGCACGAGTGGCACCTAAAGTAGCATAGCAGTGCCGCAGTAGGAAAGTGTGTATCCGTTTTAGGGGCGTGTATCTGATAAAAAAAGCAACAGCAGGCGTAAAGCTTATTTTGCAGAATATTCCCAACGAAGTTGTTCATTTTAATATTCACACTGAATTATTCTCTGACTGATGCTCAAAAGCTGACTTTTCAACCCTGCGTTGATTTATGACTGTCTTGTCACAAGCGAAACACGCATGGGAGCAATTAGGTGGGGGACACGGGGGACGCGTCCCCCCACTTTTTCAGACAATGGGGATATAATATGCCATGTCCCCCACATTTTCTCTTTAGGTTTCGTAATATACTAGTTTCACACCAAGCTGACCCCTCGCATTTTACAACAAAATTGCTCTCATGGAAACACGCACTAACTCTAAAAACATTCAGACAAATAGAAAGTGAACAATATGATTCTCACACAGATCCCTGTACAGCCTACGTTAGAATTTTATATCATCATCACCTCAACGTAACTTAATCCTTCGATTATCATGTCGACTGTCAAATTCATCAACGAAATCATCTGAATCTATTTTTCAGCTCGTACCTTTCACCTGAAAATAGATCAGTGTTACCCAATCTTTCACTGGTCATGGAATTTCTGGGAAATGTTTTCACTAATTTCATTTTTGAAAAATTCTTCTCGCTTAAGTAGCTGTAAATGAAAACAATTGTTCGAGCGATAAAATGAAATTAGTGAATTACTGCTATTCGACTCCTTCCGAAGCAGAGCTTCGACTCTTTCCGAAGCAAATTCTTTTCCAAAGTTAATTTCATGTTTTAAATCATTTTTACTAATTGAAAATGATTTGCGAATTCTTTCAAGTGATTTCCTGATAGAATTGTTTGACCTCCGGGGCAATGAGCTGAAATACGCGAAATAATTGCTTCTGGATCATTAGAAAATCCTTACAAAATTATATGAGGTTGCAGGACATGTGTGGGTAGAGTTAAAACCGTAGTCACGAACCACTCGTAGCGATTTCTCGTTACTGGCCATGGCCGGGCGGAAATTCCAGATTGCCACACTGATTCCGCACTTTCTTACGAACCCGCAGATGGGCAACGGATCTGTCTACGGGCAAATACTGAACCAATCCTGAGAAATCATGTCTGTTGAGAGCAACTTTAAGTAACCCCTTTGGTTCACACACCGCTGCCTAACACATGCTAGTTTGTACACACACGTTACAGAAATTAAAACGATGTTTTCAAACGGCAGAAAGACACAATCGTTACGACTACAACAGTTCACACGTACGATCTCAAAGTTTCGCAACAGAGCAATGGTAATCCGCTGTAAACCAAGTAGTCTACAAAGCTCGCAGAGGTGGGTTGAGCACCAACCAACACAGTGTCCCGAATCAATACAGCAATATTAGAGTCTTTCTGGACCCAGTTGATCAGCGCATGCAAAATTCGACAGACCACACCATCCAAAACCACGTGTGTTGGCAAGGCGGGATTTTTACTTCAGGAGCGCTAGAATCGTTATCGTCACTCACAGGTCAGCAAATGAAAAAGAGTGTAGGCCGCCTCGGCTCCCAGGCTTGCCAGATTTGCTTTTTTAATGCCAAATGTCACAAATTCGATTTTTTTATAGATAGTTGGCGTCAAAAAAATTGTTTGTTTTTTTCTCAATACAGTATTTGGCTTTTTTTGGAGGCAGTTGGCACATGCTATCAGACTGGTGTCTTCGCTTTTTAAATATCTTGCTGAAAAGCGTTGTTAGGATTTTTTAGACAGGGCTTGGTGTATTTTGTCAAACGTTATCTAGCAACCCATAGAAGAATAAAGTTGTCGCATATCTGGCAACCCATAATGCCAAAGGTTCGAGTGGAAATTGTGGAAGATAAAGAATGCTACAACTTTATTCTTCTAAAATCTCCTACAATTGATAAAGAATTTTAAATTTCATGTTGTTTAACAATTTGGCTTTTTTCGCCCAGTTTGTAATTTTTTAGAATTGGTTTGGCTTTTTTCGCAAAAGGTGTCTGACAACCCTGCGGCTGCAAACATTCTTATTCCCAAAGGTAAAAATTGCTCTACGGCTTCCGAAGTAAATGACCGGTTCGCCACTTATAAAAATGACATCAGCGTCGAACTACAATCGCTTTATGAATGTAACATCACTTACGTACGATCTTTCGAAGTCATATAGGCTACACAAGGCAGGATAACGCAATACTGCAGCCAGGATAAATTAAATTAACTTAAACCATATTTTTATGCTTTCGCAAATCTTTTGCTACTGGGACAAGCAACAATCTGCTGAAAGTAATATAACCCAGTTCCATCTCACACTGAAATGCACTGAAGATCAATCTTCCCATTTCTGCGACTGTGTCATATTTTCGAAACGAATTTTTCAGCAACACCACCGGGGTCTGCCTAAATTTCACGCAGAATCTGAGCAACTACTGGTGTGTGTCGTTATAAGCAACTCTAGTTTCCCGACCGTCAAAAACAACAACACAGCTTATCATGCATTGGGAAAATATTGAATGCAGGCTAGAGGGGTACTAAATTATCGTTTAAAAAATATTTCTAGCCAAAAGTTATCTGCTGTATATGTCAACCAAACGAACTTGAACGGGAAATTAAGAAAAAGACTGGGGGGCCAAGAAGGGGGCCAAGAAAACATCTGGGGGGCCATGGCCCACCCAGATCCCCCTTAGAATCGCCACTGAACATCTATTTCAACTTTTGAAACTTATACCGGTAAAGTTGGTGAAGCTTGGAAGTTTGTTGCCAATTTTCATTAAACGTTGTGATACCTTACCAGTATTGGAAAATCAAATTTCTCAAGATCTGAACACCTTCAAAAATTCAGCACTAAAGTGCATGCTGTTATTTGTTCAATGCTATGCATTTGAAGGAAGGCTGCGAGTTCAAGTTGATGAGACTCATGCTTCTTTTGTGTGGCTGATTAATAATGCAAGACTGTTTTACTGAAACACGCATGTGAGCAAAATTACAAGCCCTGATTAAATCAGGCCAATTTTTTTCGTGGTGGAAATGCATTAAAAGGTGCAAAGACATAATAGGACTTGAAAAACGATCGTAAGAACCTCAGGTCCTGCGACCACCCAGATAAGAGGTGGACAAACTACGAGTTACATACTTATTTGCAGACAGAATAGGCTATATCAAACTTGGGTCTTTGGCGGCTGGTCATTTATAGACGGGATTTTACTGTCTCATTGAATTTTGGTAACTATTAAAGTTAAAACGCGCTATATACGAGACGCCACTTTTACGTCTTACTCAATGCGTGCTGTGTTTATTTCGGAAGCCGACCTGCAAACTTTTGTTTGCATAGCTTTTGTTACATGACAAAAATTACCCACCGCGATTTTTTCGAAGTAATCGAAAAGTGACAGATTAACCTTTTGACGAATGCATTTTATCAAAGACACCAACTCTGATATATTCTGTCTTAGAATAAGTGAGTTTTTTAAGAAAACAAAATTTGATAAATAAGGGAATGAAAGTTATTCTTCTTTGATGATGCAGTGAAAGCTTTACGTTTGATCCAATGTAGTCGACACCTTAAGATCAGAGACCAAGAGTTGGTTCAAACTTTGAGACCGAGATTTCGCCAAAAAGTCGAGATTTGAAAATTTAGCGGGAGGTAATCGAAAATGATTCCTGCCTCCATTACTAGAGATTCAGAAATAAATAGTGCCTCAGAAATGAAAGGATTTAGCATGAAAGCTCTATACTTGCGCAACCAGGCCCGACGCTGGGTTCTAGTATACTTCTTTCCAGCTTTCTAAGCATGGTTAATAAAAATCGTCAGCACTATCGATCTTAACATTGAATGAATTTCCATTCAAGTTTTCCAACTTTTTTGCCAACATAACACTGAAGAGCTTGAGTCACTTGAGCTTTACACACAAGTAAAGTTTAAAATGGTGTCGCCGGCAAAATGCAATGCTTAAAAAAATATTGCAAGTCTCTAGACAAGGACNTTGAGGCCGAGTGCTGCGTTTTTAAAGAAATAAATTGAGTTTCTCTAAAATGGGCATTAAAGGCAAGTCTCGAGATATTATCACTGATNTGCTTGGTTATGAAACACTTGTTGTGCTCAGGAATACATTTTGAAACGACACTTTTGAAATAAGCACGCTAAGTTTTGGTAGGGTTTATCAGAGCAAGAACTGATAAAAAGAAAGCAACCGATTTTGTAAAAGTTTTGACAACAGCAAATTGTGTTTGAGAAAAGTATCTTTAAGCTACAACGGAGCACGACGAAGGCAAGTGTACAAAAACACGCTAAACTCAAAGTCGTATTTTGACTAGTGCTCATAATTTTGGCTGGAGTACTGTGCTATGAAGTGTAAGGTGAATCGTACTGTAAGTGATGAGATAGGCTAGGTCAGCTATGTCCAACCCGCGGCCCGCTGGCCGCATGCGGCCCAGCTCAGGTGTTTCGCTATAGTAAAATTATCCTACCTACTGACAATCTGTCCTTATTCTGATAATCCTGAATTTGACATTTGTGATGCAAGTGGTCCTCCGTGCCACTTTGTCACGTATGTTACCATTGCGGTTACGATCCGAACGCTTTCAGTACATTAGCTCGGTCTACGATATATTCGTACTTGGCTCAATCGCTAGGCTGCCGGTATGGTTTTATGCGTGACGCTTGAGCGGGCAAGGTGCTGTTTGAAAAGGCTG
>JGI24158J21664_10007988_pt1 | contig 14058 bp, 7 predicted proteins | sample Ectturendosymbi3_FD_21664 | JGI IMG/M metagenome (IMG submission 21664) | reverse complement strand
AACTTCACTTTGCAAAAAACTGTATGATTTTATCTACTTTAGTTACTTCGCAATTACATTTTGAAATGTGTGCAGGACTTTATGGACACCCTGTATTGTTTCAACTAGAGATCGACCGATATGTTTTTTTGGGGGCCGACACCGATATATCGGCCATTCGTGGACCGATAGCCGATATTTCCAAAAATTTTAAATCTTGTTTTTTTGTGCAAGTTGTCTGGATGCGTGAGGAATATAACAGCGTTTTGTCAACACCTACTGAAGCCGATAAAGTCGACCATTTTGGCCGACACCGATACATCGATGAAACCCAAATATCGGCCCGAGATATCGGCTAGGCTAGCCATAGGTTCCCAACCTTTTTTAGAGCTGGCACCCCTTTCATAAAATAAAACGACGTTCGCACCCCCTCGTTTTAAAAAACGCGCAGAAATCACAATAACAGTCCGTTTTTGCAGTATCTTAATTTTAAAATTGCTACTCGTAACACATACTGACAGCATAGAAGAAAAAACTCAGTCGTACTGTTTAACTTTCACACCTTAGTTAGTGGTCATTAGAAACAAACCTAGTGACGTTTTTGTTACTGCTTCTCTGGGATTATGTGCTTATACTCTAGCACACAATTACTCAGAGCCACGCGCAAATCGTTCGAGGGGTTCAAACGGTTCTGATCTTGTTTTTCAAATGAAGTAGAAAGAATAATCCAGATTCGCACCAATATGTTAACGTTAAGGGCACGAGAACAGACTCTTGTACACAATTTCTGGTAATTTTGCGTGGTTAGAACACCATAAAATTCGTGTTCTGTTGCATCAAACAACAATCTCGCTATAAATGCGCCATCAACATTCAAACGTCACAATGCACTTACAACCGCATCACCGGCCATCTGGACCGAGAAAGCAGAAATAGCAATTTACATTGTTGAATTAGTAACGTTAGCTGGAATGATTAGGCTCAATAACGTTCTTCGGTGTAATAGCACTCGCAAGCTTTAATAAATCTCGGTTCTTTTGAAAAGAAGTACATCCAACAACATACAAGCTCTCATTCTCAAAAATTGCATTTCGGACCCCTAGGGGTCCAGGAACCCCCGGTTAGGAACCGCTGGGCTAGGCCGATATATCGGTCTATCTCTAGTTTTAACACGTTGAAAAATAACATGTTATTTCATGATCTAGTATGTAATTTCATGATCTGGTCCATGGCTATGTTGACAAAATGACGAACGCAAAGTACAGTGATGGCAAACAAACGTGTTTCCATGTATGGTTTATAATGGATACTGCAACCTTGCTTGTCACACATTGCATCACGATTCATTCATTGGTAACCTCGATACGTGACCTCTGTTTCATGTCTGGATGTCTGCATACTTCGTTTTCAGTGATTTACTGGGCATGTTCACCCTGCAGGTTGTGAATTAACTTCAAGCGTTGTGCTCCTTAAATTGGAATCAAATCAAAGCTTGAAGATATAATTAATTACTAAATTATTCAACAGTAATGAAAATTTGCCCCGTTTTAATTTTTTTTAAAAATGTTGTACCCCAAATCTGGATCTTTTGGGAAAAGTTGTTTTTTGTTATTACACATCTAGCAATCAGATGCCGACGGTAAATTTAGCAAAAACATGGAAAATCTCAACAAACAGGAATAGTTCCTTATATAAAAAGTCGTCTGACAACATCGAATGGAAGAAATTGCAATCACTTCCATGCATTCGGACATGCTATTACTTGCACTACCAGGCCTATAACTAGGGGGGCCTTCGTAGCCCCCCATGAAAAATTTTCGCCTCCACCTGGAAAAATGTGTTGGACCTAGTTCTAAAAATATGGGCCCCTCAGAAAACTTTTCCCCTCCCGTAGTGTCCCAAGCTGGTTACGGTCCTATGCACTACTAAGGCGATACACTTAAAGTTTTCAATACAAACAAGTATAATACACATGAGCTGCAAGTGAGGGCAAGTATAAGCATCATTTGTTTCAATGAAATATGAAATTAGTGAAAATTGTGCTTTACTGGCCTTCACTTGAAATATGCTTCAGTTCCTAAAAAGGGTTAATTACAATCTTCACGTTAACTTCATTTTTCGGTGAGTTTGATTTTTTATGCGGATCTTGCTTTTTCCAGACAGAAGAATATTATAACCAGCCGACAGCATAGCTTGGTGGACCGTTGTCAACCATTCGATCTCACTCGCAAAAATGACAACAGTAGTCTCTCGCCCATGTCAAGCTTTCACCAATGGACAAGGCCGAAAATTCTTGCACTTCTTGTGGCAGAAGCCTCGCGTGATAGCCATTAGACGATAAACATCGCGTCATAAAATGAGGCTGCTGGCAATTGTGTTTGCATGTGTTATGTCGTGACACATAAAATTTGTTAACAATCCATTGCGTATGAACGAGGTGTGAATTAAATACAATTTTTTTTCCAATGAAAAAAGAAAATTACACTCCGCTTTGACTTTACTTTGTAGAGTCACAAGTGGTATTCGGGCGCCCATATCCGCTTACTACATGCCATTGGTCACGCAGTTACTTTTGCAGTGAATGTTGCACTGGTGCCAGGCAAATGGTAGTAGCACCACGGTGAACTGTTTTCTTGCACCCACAATCAACGCCGAGAACGAGGCTGGACAAGCCACAAGTACCGTTTTTTTAAGTCTTCGGTATAACCTGGCCGGGATTTGAACAGTCTACCAGCTTCCTTTGCATGCGCTCTATCCCACAAGACCTGTTAGCTTGTCGTAATTAGCAGTAATATGAAGAACATACAAAACTTTTGTCAAACGCGCCGCATTCCATACAGTTAGCTTACTGCTGTACAGTGTTCCCTCTAAGCCGAAAGAAAACGGCACTTTCGGCAGTTTGTTAGGACGCCAGCCGACAAAAATTTTGAAAACCGGCACATGCAAAATTTGGACGCATTTTCCTTCACAGAAGAAAATTTCACAAGACACAATTTCGTTATTTTTTCGAAGATGTGCGGGTCATATTTTCTCGATTTAAGCCATGCTCAGGTCGCAGTAAGTACATTCAGCAGTGAGCGGTGTAAAAAAAGTTCAGACGCATTTTCACGATTTATGTGTCCAAAAAAGAGGCTTTTTGCCGTGACGTTGAGACCCATTTTGGAAGTACTCCGCTTGCAATATTTACAAGAAAAAATTCTGGGTGCATTTTCACAATTTCTGTGTCCAAAAACGAAGCTGCTTGCCGTGAGGTCGAGACGCATTTTGGAAGTTTTCCGCTTGCAGTGTTTACAAGAAAAAATTCTGGGCGGATTTTCGCGATTTATACGTCCAAAAACGAAGCTGTTTGCTGTGAAGTTGAGACGCATTTTGGAATTTCTCCGCTTGCAAAGGTTCGCAAAAAGAATTCCAGGCACATTTTCACGATTTGTGCGTTTAAAAATGAAGCTGTTTGCCGTGAAGTTCAGACGCATTTTGGAAGTTCTCCGCTTGCATGGTTTACAAGAAAAAATTCTGGGTGCGTTTTCACGATTCATGGATCCGGAAACGAAGCTGTTTGCTGTGATGTTCACACGCATTTTGGATGTTCTCCGCCTTGCAAGGTTTATGAAAAATGCTCTGGGCGCATTTTTACTATTTCCCGTGTCCATAAATCTTTGTTGTGTTGTTCGAGCCCATTGCGATGTTCTTGACTTTGCATTTTATTAAAATGCTTGGAATTTGGACACATTTTGGCTGCTAATGCACCCACAAACTGCGACGTGCAGGCGTGATTTAAGTGAAGCAATTTTTTGAAAAAGACTTGGACTGGCACCATAGACACATTCTGTGATATCTGATCATCGAAATAAAGAACAGATTTTGTGAAATTTTACCTAAGTGACGTTTTCCGGCAATATTAAGCGTATTCGTTCACAGAGGCCTTTGTCTTAACTTCTACTTGTGTTTTGCGTGTAATGCACCTTTGGCAGACAGCAAAACCTATTTTTTCTGGTTTATCACGTCTCATCATGCGACTGATAAGCGGCTGAGGCCACGAAGTTTGACGGTAAAATTTCACGATCATTTGTGATGTATTAAGCATGAAAGCAAGCAAGCCTGCAAAAGGCGGGAAGAATTCTGCAATGATCATTGATAATTATAATTAATATATAAGCTTGGCAAGATATAACTACGACGCACTTATTTCGAAAAACAGTTAACTTGCTCAGAATGCAGTAAAGTGCTAAAGAAGTCAGTGCTTGTTTGCGAAATTAGGCTGAAAAACAATGTCTCGATCGAGTCAGTATAAGTAGTCGAAAGGCTTTTTTCTGACCGAAATGGTTTTTAGGTATTGAGGCACTCTTTAGTGATCTCTGCCTATAACGAAAGGCTGGTGAAATTACATTCGGGCGCATTTTCACAAAATCATTAGTGCAATGGTCTGTAGTACGCTATTTGCACACTCTTCGCTTTCAGCCACCTCTACCTTTTGTATATTTGGCCTCATAAACGTTATACGAGAGTACATGCATGCTACGTGAGGATTACTGTTTTGTCAAAATGATAAATTCAGTGACAGCTCTGTGGGTGGGCACATACTAATGTTCACTGCTTTGATGTAAGGTTCTTCCCTTTGAAAATTTACGTACAAGATTTTATGATAGGCCTTCAAAAATAGCTGAGTTTGTCTACAACGCGCATGGGATCCAAACTTGATGTTTTTGCAGTTCTAACAATTTTATGTAGTTTTGAATGATCTAGGTTACGCAGCAAGCAACTATTTTAGAAGTCTTTGAACAAGGTCTATTTCAATATCGATTTTATTTATCTTTGATCAACGCTACTCTTTGGGTTGAAGAGTATTTTGTCAATACTTCTAAGTTATTACGTTTTGACAAAGTTTATGTAAATAAATTGCGCAGTATCATCAGCCTGATTTAATTGTATTGTGCTGTTGGTTTAGTGCAGTGATTTTCAACCTGGGGGTCGCGACCCGCACAGAGTCGTGAACCATTTTTGGAGGGGTCACCAGTAGGTATTTTATGTATAAAGCTGTATTACATCTATTTTATTCGAGTTTCACATGGGGGTCGTTGGATTAGAGTGGGTTGTTGTAATGGGTGGCGGTACAAAAAAGGTTGATAACCAGTGGTTGAGTGCGACAGTAAGCAATTCACAACAAAGACAAGAACAGTCAGTTAGGTCCGTGGCACATGCAGGGCAACCTCTGTCTGAGAGAAAATGTTCACATTTGCGAAGGAAGTTTGCATACTGCTCATTTAATTTATTGCCTGATAAATGTGATGCCCGTTTTTCGGTCGTTCATCAAAAAATATTGCGTGTGTACGTGCTGGAAAAAGTGAAAAACATTTTTTTGGTCATTCACTAAAAATGGTTGATGTAATATATTTTCATTGAAAATGGACGCATTTCAGGAAGATTTATAAAGGGCACCTAAGTTTCTTTTGATGTTGACAGCACATTTTGGACACCAGCCGACTTGTAAAAATCTGAGAGGGAACACTGCTGCTGTACGGTGTAACTTATAAGCTGAACTCATATCGCGGCATTTAGAAACACTGAGACCAAGAATTATTAGAAATAGTGTAGTTGGTAACAATGATTCAAGTATGAATAAGGATTAACGAAAGGGTTATGAGGCAGAAGGGACCAAAACATCGTCCGCCGTTTCACGTTAAGAAGTGATAGCGCAAAACAGCTCCTACTTTTCAGGTTTAGTGATTGTTACATGTCTGCGCTTGCAGTAGACTCAATGAAAGGCCTCTCCTACACTAAAGTGCCCGCAACTGAGCCTTCCCATGGCACCCACTGCTTCCGCAATAGTTGCGACGCAGAACGGCGCAATCGTTTTGCACAACAATATAATTTGATCAGTTACTACCACGAAATGCGGATAAATAATCAGTCAATAGCATCGGGCATCGATCATTACACGTAACCAAAGCCCGCGATCGTGCTTTAGGCAGAGGGGCCCGTCCGAAAAATTCTCGACAGTTTCCTCAACCAACTATACACACGTTGCGCCCACATACGCATCTGAGGAAGAAAATATGGACAGCGCTGAGTGCTTCTGCTCTGGAAGGCTTGAAAGTCACACCTGAACGGTAATCTTGTCATAGATAGTAATTGGAAACTGGAATATTACTCACAGGGCAAGTGCGCAAGCTGGTTGAAGAAACCAAGCGATATTACGTGGATACTTTGGCATTGTCGTGGTTTCACCACTGTGGAGCTAGGCAATGGGTGTTCTACTCCGGCGTTGACCCAACAGATGGGCCGGAGCGAGCATACTCGTTAGCCCTCAGCTGACAGACCGTGTTGATGAATGGATCCCATTGTGAGGTAGGGTGCGCATTTTGAGATCACAGTTGATAGAACACTCCCTGTGTTTGATAAAGGCATACAGCCCAAAAAGATTGTAGGGTAGCCAGTATTCGTGGACAATATTGGTGATGCCTTGCGAAGTGTCAAAACTCACGAATCAACAATCGTTTCGGTAGACTTTAACGCACACGTTGCAAACGATGCTGGAGTATGGAGAGGTGTGGTTGGTCAACATGGAGATCCTACGTAAACGACAACGGGACGGCTTTTGCTGCACAATGCACTGTGCACCGTGAACTTTCTTCCACCTGGTGCAGACACGCGTTGGGTGAATCGTCATTCATTGATTTCTGCATAGTTTCGGCTTACTTATTCCAATCACTGTTGAACGTTCGTGTCCAAAAGGGTGCAGAACTTTCGACCGATCAATATCTGGATGTCTGGAACTAACGTCTGAAAAACCAACAGGGTCTACAGCAGAGGTCTCAGACACGCGGCCCGCATGTGGCCTGCGAGGGTGTTTTGTGCGGCCCGCGATGCTTTCGGGGAATTTCCAAATAATTAACATCAAAGTTGTTCAGTTTATTCACTGGTGTTTAAAAGTGCTCGGTCAGCGAGTAGTTCCTTTCACTGAACGTAGAGATGGCTGGAAATGATCTGCTTCCAGTGAGGTTCAGGTACCGCCATTGTTTCGTCAGCGTCACATGCGACCCTTGGGTTACTTCAAATGTCCTTCTTTGGACCTCGGAGACATTTGAGTTTGAGACCCCTGGTCTACAGTCTACATTTACGTGCAGGACCATGAGGTCTTACCGAATACAGTGAGAGCTGCTGGTGGACAAGAATGTAAGGAAGGCCTGTGCTGACAGCATATCATCCTTTCTCCCAGTTCTCGCAGAATTCACAGCGGATGTAAGAGATGAATTGCGGCTGTTCGAACCAGTGGTAATTTCGTCTGCTGCGCGGTTATGAGAACAGAAACGACTCGGTGTGGCAACAGATGGCAAAAAAATAACCCCTTCGTGGAACCATCAGGTGAAAGGCTATTTGAGCAAAGAAATTTGCCTACAAAGTCTGGCTTCAGAACAAAGGTGAATCTTTTTTGCCTTTACAGTACAGTGGAAACTGCTTAATAGAACATCGGTTTATAGAGCAAACCGCTTATTCAAGCAGTTTCGGCTGAAAAAAACGATTCTATCTTTTTCCTCTTATAAATTCTTCGCTTATTAGAGCAATTAGACGTGTAGCAGCACCACGGCTTGCACGCAGTTAGCGCGTGAGAAATCCATAAAATGCAGAAAGCTGACGCGTAGAAGTCAAGCAACCAAAAATGATGTAAAACAATAAAAAATTGACCAGTTCTTTTGTGCTGAAGAGGGGCAAGAGTGAACAGGATCCATCACAATAACTACTGTGCAACACATGACAAAAATACTGCAAAAATACAGTAACTTTTCTTCTTATAATACTGTGTACAGTGCTCACTACGAGAATAAAATACAGTACCCTGATATTGATATGTGTATTGGTGAACCCCTAGCGTGAATGACAACCTATTTTTATTGCAAAAAGTTCTCATCGGACAAAAGAGCAACCGTTTATTAGAGCGGGTTTTGCTATTCCCGAGGGTGGTCGATTTAAGCAGTTTCCACTGCACTTTGAGATGCGAAAGCCCACATCCGAAATGGTAAAAAGGTGTAAAATGCAATCGTGATACAACTTCTAGACATAAATTCGATTCCGATTACTGGCAAGCTCGTCCTGGAAAATCCCCCAGCGTCTCTGCAGAGAAATCTGACACTCCTGTATTGGCCACTTGTTACTAGCAATCAACTCATTGTATTCCTGCTCAGAAGTTTGTCACAGTTTTCAGCAGCATTAACTCACAACTGTTCACTGTGGGTGTTGAACTTGGAGAGAGTTGTGTGCTGTCACCAGTCTTCTTCATAGCCTATTGGATTAACAGTCACAACCAAGTTGACAAGGGTACTATTGTTGGAAGCTGGAGAACTAAACATCTGCTTTGCAGATGATTTGGTACTGCTTGTGTCCTCTGAACAGGGCCTTCAATATGCACTTGACCGGTGTGCAGCTGCATATGATCAAGCTGGAATGAAAATCAGCACTAAAATTATAAGGTTATCTATCTCCCCAGAAACCAAGGCAGTGTATGCTGCAAGTAAGTGGCAATACATTGCAGCAGTTCAAAAAGTTCATGTGTCTTTTGGTGGTATTTACATTACAAATGACTGAGGCCAGAAAAAGATTGATAGAATGATTAAGCAAACAGTATTGTGTGAGCTGTATCGCTCCATGGACACAAAATGGGAACTTTCAAATGCCACAAAGATTTCAGTTTTCAGATCAGTCTTTGTTCTGACCCTCAACTAGAATCATGAATCACGGGAGATGGCTCACAAAGCGCTATCTCAGGAACAAACAGCAAAGATGGGATTTTTGTGAAAAGTTCACAGTGTGACACTTCGCCAAATTATGCATAGCTGTGAAATTCATAGAATCGTGAATGTCAAGCCATTTCTCCTCTGAATGGAGAGATTCCAACTATGATGATTCAACCATGTGACCACAGTGATCCAGGAAAAGTTGGCAAGGGGTGAGTCTCGCTGGTTACACCTGACCAAAGATCAGTCTGATCTTTGGGTAAAAGTAGTGTGGTTATATTTCCAAGCTGGCTTGGTCCCATCTTGGTGTGGGGCCAGCAGAACTATCAGAGGTTTCTGCAAACTATGAGATATTATAAGTCCTCCTAGGGTTGCTACCTCCTCAACTCTTCCCACAGGAAAAGCAGGTGTGAAAGTACGGGCATGGCAAATATGATAACAGCAAAATTTTAACTTTTTCTGCTACCCTAGCTTGCAAGATAGGGGTTGGTTGAAGGAAATGTGTTAATCAAATCAACCCTATCTTTCTCAAAACTCATTAACAAAACAACAAACCAAAGCAAGAGATAGAGTAAAATTAGCAATTTTTACCAATTTTTGGTAAAATTTTTTGTTTTTTTGGCCACAACTTTTGAACCAGAAATGCTAGAAACCCAATCAAAAGCTCAAAAAAACATAGATTCTAGCCTAGTTTGCAATAAAAACTTGAGTGAAATACTTCCATCTAACACAGCGGTTCTTAACCTTTTCTTTACCACGCCTCCCTTAAGTACTTGTCCTTTGTTCAAGCTCCCTTGGCTATAAATAAGAAAAGCAAATGTATTCTTTGGTAAATTTATTGATCAAACTCTTAATGTTGTACAGCACTTAAGGGCTTGCGCCCCCCGGTTGCTAAGAACCATTGACGTAACAGTTGTTCCCAGGGCCAGGTAACCTGAGCCAAAATGCCCAAAAACCTACCCCACTTATGACATCACCCACAAAAAAACGAAACCAAAAAATTTTTTTCATTGTAAATTAGAAGACTTACTGAGTCTATTGAGGGTTTGAATAGCTCTCCAGCACAATTGCCTAGCGAGTTATGGAGTTGCAAAGACTTGGCCAATATGGGCATTTTATACCTTTCAGCGTAACTTGACCAGCTCCAAAGTTATTAATCAGTCCAAAATCATCTGGTCCCGAGGTAGGCTTATAAGCAGGGACTATTGTATTTTGTTTTGGCCTAATTCTGCACATACTTATAACAATTCATAGAAGATAGGTTTTAAGCAAAAATATTCGTAAACAGTTTAATAACCACATTAATATGGATAAAAAAAACTTGATAGAATCATTGACATTTTTATGTACAAAAATATAAGCAAATAAAAAAATGTAATATCAAATGGGAAAAAATAATACCTGAGCAGTGAATGTGTTTTAACACCTTTGCTGCTGAAGAGTGTGGAATGCTATGTGTAGGGCACAATGCTACATAGATTAACATACATCAAAAAAATTTGTTGCATGGTACTATGGGGTAAGATGATCCCCTCAGTAGTAAAACACAGATTAATGCAACAAGTTTCTAGACATGTTTCATTTTGAAAGTTGGTAGGAAGGGTAGGCAGAGCTATGTACACCATGTTCCTGATATAAAGGCAGCCTTAAGCCTCAGTTTTTATCATAAGGCAAACTACCAAAAAGCTCTTATGCATACACTTATTTATTTTGTTTTTTTAACATGTTAGTTTTCATGGTAAAAAAACTCCAAATTTGCTTGGCACCCTCCACCTACAGGCTAGAAAACTGCCTGGCAGCAAAAGTGTTAATATGAAAGCCTGAACATATTTTCTTACCTAGAAGGTGCTTAAAACTGTAACATAACTGCAATAAGGGCAAGCAGCTACCAATGCCTACTGCATGTTTTCATTTTGTTCCCACCAGCTAAGTATCTGAAACAGAAATTCTACTTAGAATGCCGGAATTTAAGATACATATGATTGCCTACAATTAGATGGTGTAGCACATAGGCAAGATAAGGTATTACCTCATCTTTCTTTTGTACAGAGAAGACAACAGGGGGAAGTGCATTTCAAATTCTCATAAACAAAGATGTTGTTAATATAATTTCAAATTTCATGAATATCAATTTCATTCATCACAATGCTACAAGCAACTAAGAAATACAGATTTAATTTTCAAATCCCAAAAGTTTAGAATATGTAAAAGTGATGATCATCCATGCGTTTCTGCATTGAACACTATGGTAGCTAACAGCTTTTAGGCATAATGTTCTACCTTAACTGTGCTCATTTCAACAAAAAGTTACCCATAGTTTATAATAAACTACCTGCTGCCATGCTCATGGATGTAACAATCAAACTACAACAGTGCACTTAAATGTAAGGTCAAACATACCTTCAGAGGATACAAACTGTCCAACCACAGAAGAAGAGCCATCAGCATTTTCTTGAATAGTAACTTCTGATACAATTGAATTTTCTTCCAACACAGAGCCACAGTTCATGCACACTGTGTTACCACGACTGCCATCTACATCAAGATCACTGGATTTGCAGTGTGGACATGTTTTCGCCATTGCATTTAACACTGTTAAATCAAGACGCAGTAAAAAGCAATTATGATATGATCACAAACTTGCAAATCTAGGCTACTTTCCCTGAAAAAAATATTACATTTAAAAAAGAATAGTAATTCATTAACCACATTTCTTGTGAATTGTTGTCCTTTAGTTTACAGAAAACAGTCGATTGAGCATGCACTTTTATTAAAACACTGAATAATTGCCCGTAATACCATTCATTGCAAGAAACATATTGCTCCATTCTTTCTTTACAATCAGAGAAGACTATACTGTTTTATAAGTTGAAATAGCTTAATGATCCACCTGACACAACTTAACACTCAGGTGTAGCTAAACAGCAATTACCAATTCATCTGCAGACAAAAAGCAACAGCTAAGGTTGTGTCATACCATGTGACTCCAGTACTAGCATAGGTGCATGAACAGAGCCACAGCATGCCCTTTGTTCCTAAGAACATGCAGCTAGACAATATGTGGTAAGAAGTTTCTGCTTGACAATAGAGCCCCTAGAGTACAGAGGTCATACGTAGGATTGTTACAATTTCTTACAAGGACTTACAAAGTAACCCGACAGTCACAAGGCACATTATGATGCTCTAACAATGGTAGTACCTGAACCTTACTAGTGTTGATGGACGTGTACCTTTAAGCTCTGTCAATTATTGTTGTGAGTGTCGCGCTTGTTAATTGCATACCAGTGTAAATAAGGTCTGATGGTTTGACGGCCGGCCAAAGGTCAGATGACAGTCGGTACAGCAAGTTCACAATGTCTTTGCGTTTACTTCAGTTTGTCTTCATGTGATCATTACTCATCAGTTAATTATAAGTTACCGTATATTAATACGAGTTGCCTGCTTTCGCATATTCTGTAAGAAGACAGAAACATGGTATCAGAAGTGGAATTCGAACCCACGCCTCCATTCGGAATAGCTTTTACATCTTACTTCTTGCAAAAGGTATTATCAGTTACTGGGCAAACAGGAGCGCAACCAGCTCTTCATTTCAGGTGGGGGGCAATTTTCATGAAATTTCATTTGATGATGTCATCGTGCCTATTCAACCNTGGTACACCTTTTTCCCAAATGATCACAGATAAAGTTCTCTTCGCAAGATTTTTGAAACTGAGAACTTTCTAGTTTGAATCACGATGCAGACCGAACAATTACAAACACCTGGTTGCAGCCATGGCTTTAGTGTGGCAGATTTATAGGCTACTGGTAAACCTGCCCAACATTTTGTCTTGTTTTAACAAATTCATCAAATCAATTATCTGAATATTGTAACTTCAGTTGAATATATTTGGTGTGAGATAAATTTCTGCAGACAATATTACGAGTGGTAATGTTGTCAGATACAAGAGACCAGTATGACTGTTAGGATATATTTAATCACTGATGCTTATGGTTTTACAGGACTGATGATGCGTTGAAAAATACGAAACTAGCTTCCCCGTCAATAAACTATGACTGATTCACTTGCCGACACCTTTGTGGCCTATAACTTTGAAAAATAGATACACTTGCAAGTTTTAATCGTTGCAAAAGAATGAAAGCAAAAAGCAGGTAGATTCCTCAGAAACTTGCCACAAGGTTAAAGTTTGTGACTTGGCTATTGTTTCAGTCGTAAATACAAGACTTCATCTGCCAAATGAAATACTCTTGAAAGGAATGCAGGCAGGAATGCATCTTGAACTTTATTACAAACTTTTTGGTTTGGGCCAGGCTCACCACCAGATGTGGTTGGGCCTCGCCACTTTTGCCAAGACTACCTGAACAGCACCTAATACCTTTTGAGGCCCTTGTGAATTTTGAAATTCCCTTGTAATGTTAAAGCTTGGGTGTGAAACCCCTCCAACAGTTAAGCACTGAACATAAAATGCAAAAACACTTACATAGCAGCCTATAGTAACCCTAGGCAAACGTAAAGCTAAGTCAATGTGAACATAGTATGCTGTGTCTGTCACTAGGTATAGTGGATATACCTTTTCACATTACGAATTTACTGGCTTTTCATAACTCATGTTTATTCTGCCGGATGTGCTTGCTTGCTGGAATCAACTTGTATCGCGTCAAAGGAATTCATGTGCGAGCGGTCGACTGCTTGCGAGCAGATTACATGCTGACAACATTTTCGCCATTCGAAATTTGGTCCAGCAGTGTGGACACCACGTTTTGTGAGTCGAGTTTTGTATCGCTACCACACAGACATGTTTTGATGTCCTATGGTCACGCCATCATCAAAACATTTTTGCTACTACTAATCAGAAGCCTTTAATAAATAAAGATTGTGCACTAAGAAATCTGTTAAACTAAGCTATAGTAATTTGCTATAAAATGGGTAAAAGTCAAACGCGTTGTTTCGGCTTGGCAAATCAAAATGCTAGGCTAGGCATTTTTAGCCAGGAGTTAGAACCAGAACAGTACTCATACAACGACTAAGCTGCCTTGTTGTTAGTAACGTTTGGGGAAACCAGCATTCTATATGCAACGACGACCTTCCTTACAAGCAACCTCTGCTCTACGCTGGGCAACACCCCCAAAAATCTACAGGCATATTACCTGCAGTCTCCTGGCTACAAACTTTGCTCCACTGGTGTGATTACAACACATACAGCATTCTTCATCATTGTTGATCTTGAGGCTATGCAAACTCTCTTCCTCAAAAGATAGGCAAGAATGAAGAAACAAAATCAAAGCATAGACACACACTGCGTTTTCTGAAAACTGCCATGCAATACTGTGAAATTTTCAGGGGCCAAATGCC
>JGI24158J21664_10007987_pt1 | contig 14058 bp, 10 predicted proteins | sample Ectturendosymbi3_FD_21664 | JGI IMG/M metagenome (IMG submission 21664) | reverse complement strand
GATCTGTTCTTCTCTAGCATAGATGTGTGCATTTGTGTTGGCCACAATGGCAATCAATCTGGAAAAGGAGTAAAATATCGGGTTACGTTCTAAAGTATTACATTGCCGCAAATATGTCAAGTCTCAAGTAATTAGAGGGAAAGGAGGCAATTTAATACATAGCATATCGCTTCACCTTCCACACTGACAATCTTCACTACAACATGTTGTACTTACAATACTACAACTTACCTAAACGCTTACAGCTTCTAAAGTCACTTTATGAAAACCAACCATCCACTCCAGTTTAGACAGTTAAATGTGCATTGAACACAGCATGGTAAGAAAAAATAGCAATATGAGACTGATACACGCAAATACTGCAGCCTACATGATCAACTATTAATGAATCTATACAAATGCACATTTCCAATGACAGATGTTTTANAACCTCATCAAGAATATTTTAAAAAATGGCAGTGCTTCACTGCACTGCATTAGCATAAGTGAATTATGCAGTGCTGTTCAAGANAACTTAATTTCACAGCATCAAATTGCAGCAAAAAAACTGGCAGGATGCAACATATGCAATTTATTGCATGAAACAAACGAAAAATATGAAAACCTAAACAGTATAAAATCACAGCTACATTACCACCACGCAACATATTACAGCTGCAGTAACGTAGTTTATTTTATTCATGAATACTTCATGAAAACAGATTTGCACTTGCAAATCTCACAACATCAAGCAAATTTGAAACACGAAAACTTCACACTATCATATCACAGCTACACGACATTACTACCGCAAAACATTTTGCAGCTACAGCTACATTTTAGTTGTACACTTTGCAGCAGGGGTTCCCCACGTGTGGTACGCATACCACCAGTGGTACGCGAAGGTCGTTCAGGTAGTACGCGAGAAACTTCCATTTTTTCACCCAAACCTGGATTCACAGCTTTCTAGTTTACGTATTGGGCTTTGTTTCTAAATAAATAAATGTTCTTGTACCCCTTATACCTACTGTATCCCTACATGATAACTTTCGATGTGCTGTTAGCAAATTTACGCCACGCATCGACCAATTGGTGTAAAGCAAACAAAAACAAAAATCTCATTAAATTTAGTTGTGGTCTTTTTTGTTGTTATTTTAATGTATGTTATTCTTCTGAATAAACTAAGATTCGATCAAATTAGTTATTCTGGAAGACGTGGTACGCGTGGACAATACGGGGTACCCAAATGGTACGAGATCGTAAAAATATTGGGAATCGCTGCTTTATAGCATCAACAATTTGAGGTTTACAAAAAATTAGGTTTAGTTGGAATGGTGATTTACAATACGCATGTGCCTGATTTTGAAATGTTTCGGACTCTACCCAAATTTGAATGAAGTTGTTTCAGTTGGCCCAAGTTTGAGTTGGGCTGTTGTAATTTGCTAAAATATTTATAATATATGCAAATCTGAATCACACTCTTCCAATTTGACCAGATGTTTCTAAATGTACCCAAGTTTGAATGAAGCAGTTTCAATTACCCAAATATGATTATTAGGGCTGTTGGAATTTGCCCAAATGTTTCTAAATATATACAAATTTAAATGAAGTGGATGTATATTATTCAAATTGGAATGAAGCTGTTTGAAGTTACCCACAATTGAATAAAGATGTTCCACTTGGCCCGAATATGAGTGGAGCTGTTGTTGTTTGGCCAGAGTTGATTTAGCCTGTTGGAATTCACCCAAATTTTTCCAATTTATGGAAATATTTTTAACTTCATCCAAATTTGAATGAAGTATTCCCAATTTGCTCAAATTTCATTAAGGTTGTTAAAATATACCCAATTGATTTTGATTTCATTCAAATTTGAACAAAACTCTTGTAGTTTATCCAGACATTTCTGAACGAAGTAAAATTTTAATGGAGCTTTTCCATATAGCCCATCTTTGAACAAGATTGTTTGAAGTTGCCCACAATTAAATGAAGCTGTTGCAAATTGGCAAAATTTGATTTCACTGATGGACCTCACCCAAGTGTTTCCAATTAATCTAAATGTTTTTGTTTTCACCCAAGTTTAATTGAAGCTTTTCTCATTTGCCCAAATTTAATTGAGGCTGTTGTACTTTACCGAAATGCTCCTATTTCACTCAAATGTTTCCAATTTTTTCCAAAACGTTATTAAAGTTTTTTAGTTGCCCAAATTCGATAAAGGCTGCTGAAATTAACACATGATTCCAGTTCACTCCAGGTCAGCGTTTACTTTGCCATCACGGACAAAAAAGAAATGGCCGTTTTGGCCATTATTTTGTCGTTTATCTGGTTATTATTTTACCTCAGTTTGGAAAATAGACACTATACCTCACTTACATGTGAATGTAGCTGTATACTTTGCCCAAATTTTGAAAATATTTGCCTGAATAATGGCCGATATTTCAGCATTGGAGATGCGACCGCATCCCATGCATCCCCATGCTGCACGTTTGTGGCAGTGGGATACGCTACATCAAATAAAAGCAATATGCGCATAACTTGCTAATAGTTTGTTTTCTGCCTGTTGCTTGCAAATGTATTCCTGTCGACTGTGAAGTACGCAAGTACAGATTAGCTTTAAAAGTCTGCTTGTGGCCAGTATGGCCACTAATGCCTCCTCCTCACAGTGTAAAGATCAAGTGTCTATTTGTATCCTTGCCTACTGTACGTTCAACCCCTGATATCGAACTTGAGTGGAAGACAAACACACAAATAAAATATAAATCTACCTGCTGTTTCACTGACAGGGACATTGATTTAGTCCACAATATTTTAACAGAGAGCAAATTTGGCGGTTGGCAATCTATGAAAGTAGGCAATCATTCTGGGTATGGGGGTCGATAAGTAGGTGAGAGATATCTCTCTATACTGTGGAAACGCCTGCAACTGAACCTAGACTTAAAGCATTGGCCAAGCCTTTCCTTGGAACTGTTTGGGAAATGCGAAGTGCGGCCTGGTGATGATGACTGGTGTCACCGATCCTTATCAGGGAGCGCTGTGGAATTTTCTCAAAACGATTCTCCTCTCATGTAGAGGTTATTCCACACATAGTCGATCTACCAGCAAAATGCTGAAAATCTCCTGTTTGCAAACCGTTTACCGAGATCAAAGTTACATTTTGAATCAATATACCAATCATGATTGCAATTCCATGAGGTTAAAGTGTTCATGATGATGAGCACAGAAATATTTGATGAAACTATGCTTGGTAAAAGCGCTAGGTTTTGTGTATGTTTTCGAGGAATCAGCCGACTGTGCTCTGCTTTCATTTTTTCGCAATGATTCAAACTTGCACATATCTGTAATCAAGTAATACTCTCCACAATGGCGGTAAGCAAGGAATCAATCAGCAAATTTTAAATAGGAAATCAATATCACGCAAAATTACGCATTCTCAGTCTTATTTAAATAAGGAACAGCCCTTCTTCATATATGTGGCCTTTCCACGTAGCCATGTTGTTTGTTGGGACCCTTCGTTGGTCCCAACCGTACAACAATAAGTAAATTATAAAACCATGCACATTCTAAACTAAACAATTACTGAAAAACTTACATGCTGGAAGGAAGCTTTTTAGTCAGCTTCAAGAAAGTTTTGAGCTCGCGGTAACAGCTTCCAAGATTTTTCTGTTAGTGCAAACGTCTAGTTACGTGTGAGGAACAAAGTGTTAACTTAACACTGAAAATACAATGCAGAGAAGGCATTAGAAGAAGAAACCATTATATTTGAATAAATGCTGAAGATACGTAAATTAGGTGGAATCGATTTCCTAATAAAACAATTTGTGATCTGATTTAACTGCATCGCCCTTGTGGAGACTTGTTGCTGAGATGTGGATATGTTCAAGTCCGAATCATCGCAGATGATGAAAGCAGTGCACAACAGGCAAATTCCTGGAACGTTCACAACAAGCTCTCAATTCTCGACGACACAGAGAGAAAATCACTACTTACGCAACTTCTCAGAAATGTTTGAAATGTGCTGAAGCAAAAACAAACTTAAAAAAAACTGGTTGACCAAGAGAAACGCTTAAAAATAAAACAGGCTACGTAATTCACAGTCCAGTGGCGGTGGCCAGCAGTTCTAAGCTGAGCAGACCACAGGCAGTATAAATCGTTTGCTTGACTCATCGCAGCGTTACTTGAAGCTGGCCGTCCCGTAATCGGGCCAGTTTTGTTTTCGGCTTCGGTTGAGACCGGTATTATCGTCATAGCCTGTGTTTGAAAGCACTGTTCGCGTGCTTTCTCTGAGTCTTGCATTAGTTATTCATCGTTTCATCCCTGAGCATTTGCTTGTAATTTACAGGACTGAAGATGCGTTATTAGGTGAAATCGATTTCCTAGTAAAACAATTTGCGATCTGATTTAAATTGCGTCGCCCTTGTGGAGACTTTTTTGATGAGATGGGGATATGTGCAAGTTCGAATGATCGCAAAATTATGAAAGCAGAACACGGTAGGCAGATTCCTCGAAACCTCAAAAGGAAACTTAGAAGCGTCATTTCTCTGGATATGCAGTATGTAGGCTACAGTAGAAATTATACATGCCACACCGGCAGCCCTTTGGTGCAGGGCGAGGTTAACTGTAAGGTAGCGATGCTTGTTGACAAAGCAAATGGATTGTTTGGTGCGTATGCATGACAGAGAGAGAGAGAGAGAGAGAGAGAGAGAGATTTATTACTTCATATGACTCAGCTAATGAGCCATACAATGCAAAAAGCCAACATGCAAAAAAACAACAATTTTTCAGTCGCGATTATAGTAAATGACCAAACAAATGGCAAATAAAGGCCAATAAGGTGAACAATGTAAACAAAGCTTGTCACTGTGTCAAATAGGATTGGTGAAACACCATGGAGGTTATCTAGTCAACCAACCCTGTTTGAAAAATTTTGACGAAGAGTTGAAAATAAAATAATCACATGTACAAATACAAACAAATAAACACAGAACACGGTGAGGTCAAATTGCAGATGAAAAGAACATGCCTACGTAAACAAGGGAGTGGTTTTAACCTCATTGAGGAAATTTTGTGTGGTAAAAATGTTTATACAGCAAGAACTAAACAAATTATGGAGAAGCAGAAAAAAATATGGAATGAAGTTTGTCCGTACGAATTGGATGTGCGCACACAAGAATAACAAACAAACAAATATATATGCGGTAGCCTATGTAAACACATAAAAAGCAACAATTTAAATTTTCTAATTACTAAAACCAGTAGAGGCGGCATTACGTTTCTCATGAAGTGAAATGTTAAATAAAACATATAATTATACATCTTGTTTATGTAGTAAATCTTTCTCAAATTGCCTTTTTGAAGGCAAAAGTAGCAGAATACTTAATGGAGTTTGGTATTGAAGACCACAGTTTTGGACCAAGAAGGGTAAGGGAACCAGTCCCGTCGCCACGGGGGTCTTTTGAGAGCTTAGCCCCCCAGACAAAGCTCCAAGCACCCCCAAATTGAAACATGAAACACTATAATCCGTTGCGTTTTGTCGATTTTTTTCAAGCCCCCCCGGACAAACCCTAAGCCCCCCCCGCAGAAACGCAAAGCCCCCTATTGAAAACTTTCTGGCGACGGTTCTGAAGGAAACATTGCCCTGAAGATGAGAAAATCTTGAACAAAACAGATTGTTAGATGTGGATAGTTTTGCGGAATAAGAATAATTGTAGCTGATGGGAATAAAATAATAATCGAAATGACTTGGAAATAATTTTTAGCAATAGGAGTGCATGAATTTACCCACTGAAAATGCATAAAGTTTGGGAAGGACAAGATGTTTAAGTGCTGAAAAGATTCCTCTAAGGTGGTATGGTTAGTTGGTCTTGCTTGTTTTACAGCTTTATTTTGAAGTTTAAGGAGAGACTGAATGGTAGTGCTTGAGGTATACGTCCCCAACTGAGGGTAGAGTAAATGAGATAGGGATGAAAAGCAAGCCACAACCCTGTGCAATTCAGAACAGTCAGCAGATGTTAGACTACAAATATGCTATGTATTTGTAGACAAACTGCAGCAGTTCAATACTTATAAAACAATAATGGACGCATGCAGTAAGGTTTGGTTGGTGATGTTGCAAAAAACGCGGTTGAAACATTTTCTTTAGCAGATAGTAGTTCACAGCCTGAGCTTAGCTATTCATTGCTTTTCGGATTCACAATATGTATTCTGGATTCCTTGTAGATCCAAAAACCACAGTTCCAGAGTTTTTTTATTGCCTGATGTCTCAAAAAGTGTTTACATAACTTTAATTGCATTACTGCAATCTGAAAAAAGCAGCTTTTCGACGTTAGCTTCAGTCTGCCGCAGGGTTTCGCAAACTGTGCACCTTGAAAGAGACTGAATTGTGCCTCAAAAGTTTCATGTTTTGAAAAAAACTTATTAAATATTTGATCCATGTTGCAGTAGGTTCTCGCCTTCATAAAGTGGGTTTGCCGCGGCCAGGGACGGATTTAGGGAGTGCGGGGCTCTAGGCCATCTTAGTTTTGGGGGCCCCAAGCAGGTGTGACCTATTTGGCTGTTTGTCTGAAAAGCGTGAACGTATGCCCCTCTTATGTGTAGCGCCCCCTCAAAAATCAATCTTTTGTTGAGCCGACTTTGGTTCTACATTTGTCTTAAATGCTCAACAGAAATTAAAGCCTTTCCTACATTCTTCTCAAGAACAAACGGCATTGCGTTCTTTCCTTGGAATTTATAGCTCTTTCGTGTAGTTTAGAAGTGGTTTTCTTTAAATTTCTGTGATTTCTAGCGTTTTCTGTAGGTTTGGTTTTCGGATGTATACATTTTCATGTGGGACACTGTTGCTGCCCTCGAAAATATCGTCTAGTCACCTGTACGTAAACTCCTTGTTGTAGTAACCGTAACCACAGATTTTATTGAACAAACAAGCACAATCCATTCAGTGCACACAGCTTATTTATGCCGTCTTGAAGTTGTCATTTTCCAAGGAATACAAAATATAGTGTTTTAATCCTTTATGCCAGGGCTTCTCAAACTTTTTTGTTCTGCGGCCCATTGTGAAAAAAAGTTTTTCTATGCGGTCCCCTTGATGGATAACCTAGATGTTGAACGTCTGATTACAAATCTCAAGATGCATTTTTGTCAAAGGCGAAATCCTACAAATGCACACAATCCACGAAAGTAATTACACAGTAATAAACCTACCACGTAATGGAAACAATAAGGCGAAAAATAATTAACAATAAACAAGTCAGTTTATAGAAGTTATCAAGCACAACTAATGGGATGGATGTACTTGATCATTTTTACACAGATCAATCATTCGTAGATTGATACAAGACAACGCGGACGAAGGACATTCTTAACATTTTTCAAAAAGGATCGGTTTTTGGGCTTAAGGATTATCAATTTTCAGAATACCGCTTCACACAAATATCTTGTGCAAAAGTCTAAGAGTTCATGAATGGCTCGATCAGAAATGACTGAACATTCATTTTTTGTTCTTGTCTAAAAATGACATATAGGCTAAACTCTGTTTTGAAAATTCCAGTTGCAAACGTTTGTCATTTAATAACTCCGCAAACTCATCCTGGGCATGGCAGGTGTGCCCTCCTGAAGTTTTCAATTGTGTATGGTTTGTGGATCTAACTTCTGAATCAAAGTCAAAAGTGCTTCTGAAACTGTGTATGAAACTTTTAACTTTAGTTTGAAACTACTTGGCGTTCTCTCAAACCAGTTAGCCTCGCCCGTAGAGCACTGTAGACCTAGAGTCTAAACAGAAGCATGCCTTCGTGCCGGAATGAATGCAATAAGGTCAGTATCGTTCAGTACGTTGGAACAATCATGGTGTAACGACGCATAACTTGTTGTGCCTGGTTTTTATTATCATTTGATAGCTCAGGCAGGAATCATAGTAAACAACTGACGGCATAACGTACGATATTGCCCCTAAAATAGAAATGCAGTAGAAATATATTCACTGTAGGCCTATTTTCAATTTTCTTGTAAATTTTACAAAAATTGTTATATCGAATTGTCAAGCCAATTGGTTTTGAGATCCCGAAATTGCATTTCGCAGCCCCATTTGGGGCCGCGACCCATAGTTTGAGAAGCCCTGCTCTACGCCATAGGCCGATGGTTGACAACATGAAGACAAGTTTTGCACAGCAGCAAAGTATTGTGGCAACACCCTCAGCTAACTATATGAAGTAAGCCCAATGTAGACGCGTATTTCCTAGTAAAGCTCAGAAGAAACTGTTCTTGCTGATTTGATTAACATATAATTTCAACAAGCAATCTCTGTTTGCGCGAAATCTAGTAAAAACAACCAAACGTAGGATCCAACACTGAAAATATTGCTTTTCTCTGGCGGTCTTGCCCTGTTGCGAGCTTTTTGTCAGTGGAAAATTGAACATCAATTAAATACCGTTTTCCTTTTTCATTCTTTTTTTGTAACCACTTTCATAAAGTCGGCCTGCATCTCTCTCACGCCCAGATGCATAATATTGTCGTGTTGCTAATGTACTCATAAGGGTCTTGAGTAGACGTTTAAATTTCCACTCCTTTCAAGCCTATTTGGCCTATGCGTAAATCCGTCCCTGGCCGCGGCCAAACCCAGAATTTATTAGTGCGCCGTAACGAGAAAAAGTTTGAAAAGCAATACCTCTTTGTGGATCCTTGTATAGTTGACACTGATGTAAATGTAAGATGGACACTTGCGCAGTCTACACTGATGATATATGTAACATGGATCCTTATTTAGTTGTCGCTGTTGTTCGGATATTTAATGAGCACAACTCAACATATTTAGGAAACAGTAAGTCTTACTGCTTCGCTTACAGGATTTAGTGGTTGTTTTAGTGCTTGCTGCTAGAGGTGGAGAAACCTTTTTCAAACTGGGGGCACAAGTGCACGTCACAAAAACTATGGAACATGTTTTTCATTAAGCGATTCACTTCAACAATGGACCAAATCTTGATTGTATTGCTTAAATATGTTTAAGCAAAATTCGAAATTTAAAAGTGGGGGCTAAGCTCCTGCGCCCCCCCCCGGTTCCGCCACCCCTGCTTATCCTCTTCAGCATTGCCAGTGCATACCACCTAACAGCCATCCCGTGATGTGCTGTGCTTCAGGATTTATGTATTCTTGTGTTCTTCGCGATCGTTACGGCAACCAATATTTTTACCTAAAAACTTAAAATTTTGACATTGCAATTTACAAATTTTGACTTTATTTTGACCTATCAATTTCCTGCGTTTTCAACTGAAATGCGGAGTACAAAGCGTATTCATATACAATATCAGACAACGTTGCAATTAAACGAAAAGTAGCTTAGATTAGCCTGGTGTTGCTAAAGATTAACCTGGAACTGCAAAACTAAAAGCATGAAAAAGCAAAACTAAAAATTATAAATTGTAGTGCAGAGTTTCAAATAAAAGTTTATCATTCTGCGTCCAGAAAGAGTGTCTAAAAATCTGCCATTGCCATAAATCTTCCAAAATCATGTTTAAATCTGCCAAATCAACCTAAAAATTCTGATTGGTCAAAAAACGCCAAAAGAAGCCAAATTACATTTGGCCTTTTTTCAAAAATAAAAAAAGCCAAAGGAGTTGTTTCCACCATAGTGAGGTCAGACGTCCTACTGTACTGATGCCAAAGTGAAGTCACAAATGTCGAAATTTTAGCGGGCTGTCTAAGGGTCAATTGAAGAATTACTTCGTACAGATACTAGTTAGGCTGTGGCGTTTGCAGCTTGGAACGGATTTGGTAGAACTCAGAAGGGTCTTCTGGAAAGTGTGCTAATAAGTATTTCTGTTGAAATATTTGAATTTATTAAGATTTTTTCATGTATTATGCCCAAAAATCGACAATTAAAAAAAATTATGCCTTGAAATATGTGTAAATGAGTTATAAAAGTCTTAAATCTAAATAATAAAGCAGACAACGCAACCATGTACATAACGCACAAAAGCAAAACAACATCTTCAATCTCGACATTACTTCAGAACCGACGAGCTATTTCCAAGAATTTGCATCTGATGTAATACCATGCTTCTGAAAACTGCGGTAATTATTTTTCTACAGTAACTACACAAACGTGGTTTGTAATAAAAGAAAGTTTTTGCTGCTAGAAAAAAACTAACTTTAAAGTTTGTTGAACTAAACATCACTGAATCGCCGAGGTACAACATTTTCTTCAACTTTGAGCAACGCATCATGCTTGTCATAAAATTACATAGCAGGATGACACGCAAATTTAAAAAACACCAGATTTTTGCGATGAAAATTATTTTCCTTTACGCTGCCCTTAAAAAAGTTTCTGTGACATTGAGCTTCTATTTCGTTGCTACAAATGTTTTGAGGTTTAGGGGTATAATGATGCTACAGTTATGAAAAGCGAACGATTTGAAAAGTGGAATCCTACCATCATATAGCACATGTAGGCAAACTTTCGCTCATTCTTTCGCTTAAAAGTGCCACTGCAAAAATACCACGCAGCTTAAAATGCTGTATAGTTGTGACGCAGACTTCCACAAGCTTTTTTAGCAGTAGAAAACTTCAAGCTTCTTCAAAAGAACATGATTTATATTTTCCAATAGACAACCCAAAAGCACACACATACCATAAGCCAAATTAATGTTTACTGTAGTTGCCCAGCATGGCCAGCACTTCTGCCGTTGCCTACTTAGCTCGGCCTATTGCTTCCTGAATTCACTGCGGTGAAATGGGTCTGTCACCGCTCGAGCGCGAAAAGGTAAAAAGGCCCGTAAAGCATTTAGCGCGGCCTTCACAGCACATCGCAGATCGTCGTGGTCGGCTGTACGCGTGTAGGCTGCTCGTTATAACTGTGATTGATGATAAGCCGTGAAGCGCTGAGAACGACAATGGAAATGGCAACTGATGTTAACGTTTTTATTGTACAGAGATGCATTTGCGGATCTTGACGTCTGTAGCGTTACATCCTGAAGTTGGTTTTGAGTTATTGCTGGTAGGCTAGACGTTCTTTCTAAGACAGTGTCGCACGAATCGCTCGATGCTGGTAGGAGTGGTTCAAGATACAAGCATGCCAGACAAATGCAAATGTTTTGCCTCTCAACAGAGATATTATAGGTGTTATGTAGTGCAATGAAAACCATCCCAATTTTTGTGTTTAGAGCGGTAGGTCATGTACGACAGCTGAAGATAAGTTGTATTTGTGTGCTTCTATACAGCAGTAAATATGGTTTTGCAGTTAGTTGTTGGCCAGTGGCGTAGCAAGGGGAAGGGCTGGGCCCCGGGCGGTACCTTCTGGAAGACGGCATTTTTTATTAAATACTTATTTTTGAAAGGAACTTAAAACTCTATTTTTCAAAAAAATTGTTTAAGTTAAACAAGTTGCAACTCCTCAGTTTTTGTGTTTAGAAGCCCTACATTGATAGGTTAGTCTAAAAAGCTAGGAAATGTGACTGTGGGGTTAGCAAATTGCTTAAATATTAACTCAAAATTCTGGGCCAAATCCAGTGTGCTGAAGTATCCCAATGCTTGTCTTCAAACCAGGGCTTTTTTAACATACTTGGGAAGCAGTTTTCCCCCAGTCCCTATACTTTCCCCTCCAGCCAAAGCCATTTCCCCCACCTCAAGTCATAAGTCGTTTGAACAAAGGACAAAAATGATGACATGCGACCGCAGACGAACAAACATTACGGGTCCGGTAGTTCGAGGTTTATATTGTCCCTACACTCAAAATGTGATAAAACGGGCTCTACATGAAAACAAGGTGAATATTCAAGGCTAGCTCAATCCTTTTTCTCCTATCGTTCGATCTTTAGCAACGCTCCAACGGCGCATCATTATTCATTACATCACCTGACACCTAGGCATTGCCGACCAACATTTTTTGGCACGTCTCATGCTATTGTTTAATGCTCAATGGGATATTTTCAATAAATTCCTCAAGCTGCAGCCTAGTCATTAAGTGGGCTTATCAACATTAACTTTCGGGGGTTTGAAGTGAAGAACTCAACAAAGGTAACGTTGCTCAGTTTCAATTGAACTGATGTTTTTCTGTATGACGTAATGATGTCGGATGATGACGTTCTTGAAGCCAGATGGTGTAGCTGGTGTGCTTGCGTGGGTAATTTAGAGCTCAGATTGCAGACTGGCACAGCAAGTAGAATGAATCAGTGCCAGAGGATAAGGAATCTGGTACGCCCGAAATCAGGGGGGCAACTGAGGAATTTCGCCCCACGAAAATTTCAAAAACATGTCTAGTTGTTAGGTACAACAATAAAACACCATCATTTCGCCCCCTCCCTGGAAATAGTACAGCAACAAGTTACAACCATTTTGCCCCCCTGACGATATCAGGTAGGTGCGGCCTTGCATCGTGGTTTTCGTAGAAGTCTCGTTTGTTCAAGGGTACACGTAACATACTAGCAGTCATAGAAAAGGTTATTTCTACAAGAAAAGCTTACAGAAAGTTTGCTCTCATTTTGATAAATTAGAGGCATGAAGCTTAGTCTGAAAACTTAATGCAAGGGCAAACGATAGGTTTAGGTATGATTGTGCCGAAGGCTTTTATTACAAGACACGCCGAAACAGTTGCACAACTTGATAATGGCTGTACTGAATAAAGTTGTTCAGAGCGCTTCTTAACCAGAGACGGTTTTAAGCCTATTTGACTTATTTTATCAAGTGGGTCCCGCACCTTAAAGGGGTCCCAGGGAAGTGCTGGCAGAGTCAACGTTTGAACCCTTTTTTATATTCTAAGAAAATTAGACCACTAATGAAGCGGGAAGTTAACAATGAATCATTTTTTACATCATTGAGATCATATCATTAAATTTGTTATCATAGCCTGCTATACGCAGCACATATACTTTTTAGTTCAAGACGGGGATAGCCTACCAAACGAAATATTAACATACATAAAAGTTTACATCTGTAAAGTAGGTATGCCATCATCAATTAACTTTTTTTAAATCAATAGACAAACACAAGGTCCGCGGCCCAACGACTATTGAACTTCTCCATAGCGACAACCGTTGCACATGTACACTGAAAAGAGCAGAAATAGGAACAGCTTGTAGTGACACAACGTTCGCTACAATCAATGCAAAAGCCGAGACTGTTTGTTGTTAATCAAGTTTGTTTCAATTTTTGTTTTTTTGCTCAACTTGTCAAACGTACTCAATTTCAATATTACCGGGCCGTGGCTTGTCAAAAATTCTTCTGTGGCCCACAGGTTGATAAGCCTAAAAAGCGATTAAAGCCAAGTGGTATGGTTTACAGGAGATTATAAAAGACAACAGGGAAGAAAATATGATGCCGGGTTCATATATGCATATGTAAAGAAAGCAGAAAGAATAGGAAGATTAATGATGAGAAAGGTGGCGACAATCAGAAAAAGCAAGACTCATAATCGACAATGTAGAACAAGACCCATTTCAGTTTGTGCGTGTTTGTTATTCCTTATATCTTAAATAAGCACGAAACATGGTCTTCTTTCGTTTTAAATTCTTGTAAGCAAATTTGAGGGGTGGAAAAGGCGACACTTTAATGGCCGACACCGGGCGCTACTTGGCCTCGCTACGCCACTGTTGTTACCAAAGCTCCAGCGGCGAAAAGTTGAAAGCAGTTTGTTGTTACTCGCCACGAGACAGCTTCAAACAAATAAATCTTAACAGTGTGTTTCTTGGTAAGTGCATCGAGATTCAATGCACCATGAATGGGGAAGTTTTTGATTTGTTTGTTGATGCAGTGTGTAAGGTTCAGTTGAAATTGCTAAAAAAACGCAATGAACTCTGTATTTTTGGTATTGCGGATCTTTGGCAGTGGGTCAAGGATGGCTCGCTTGGCGACAGCTGCAATGTTCCTATGTAGAAGAACATCGTATACTTAAGCAAAAAAACAGGGTTGCGGAGTCGGAGTTGTAAGGAGTCGGAGGTTTTTGGGTGGACTCGGGGTCTGATTCCTAGCAGCACTGGGAGTCGGAGTCCGATTTTTTCTCCGACTCCGGATGCCCAGTTGGATCATTTTTTACATCACACTCCTAAATTGGGAATTCCTGTTGAAATGGTACAATTTCTTTTGAAACTTTTGTTGAATCAG
>JGI24158J21664_10007985_pt1 | contig 14059 bp, 7 predicted proteins | sample Ectturendosymbi3_FD_21664 | JGI IMG/M metagenome (IMG submission 21664) | reverse complement strand
ACTAGACTTGCTGAATCCGTAGAGGGTTTGAACACCTCTCTAGCTGCAGCAGCTGGCGAGTTATAACCAAAAACGTACGCGCCAATCTATTGGCTTTGTCGTAATCGTATTTGCCATCGCATTGTTTTGATACTTATCCATTGCTCACCTTGCACGGTGTTGCTTCCGAAAGCTTGCGACGGAACTTCGGTGAACAGGTTGTGAGATAAATCTGCAGTGACCAAAATCAGAGTGTCTTCAAATACAAAGTCACCCAAGGATGAAAGCTGATTGTGCTTAAGGTCAAGCTCCAGAAGGTCCTAAAACCACACGACTTGTAATTTAAACAAGGCAAACCATGGCCACTGCCAGAGCGAATCTCAGATAGATAAAATGGCAAAAGTACTGTTTATTAAAAAGAGCACAAATATTGTCAAGTGCAGTCGAGAAGAAGGGAGTCGAAACCGCAACCGCAGCGACCAGATGAGAACCCCCACCAACATTACGTTGGGATTCTCCTTTTCCGGGAAGTAACGTGAATACCAAATCAGGTGTGGAAATCTTAAAAAGGTTTTCAAACTTTCACAAGCTTTTATTTCCCAAATAAATTTTTTGTTTTGGGGATGTGTAGCCTCCTACCTGTGCAACATTCGCCCCCATTCTATGCATTGGGATGGAATTTTACTGCCCTGGCCATTGCTCAAGCCAGTCCGTTGAAAGAGAAACCTCCACAACCAGGCTGTATAACAAATAAAATTTCATCCAGTCGTTGGTTCAAAACTTCACAGAGAGAAGAAATTTACGCGACAACCCAACTTACCCACAAACCACTCAAAGCTAATGATGGAAAACTGCTGATCTGATTTTCGCTGAGAATTAGAGTTCGTAGATTCGACAAGAATCTAAACGATTCTTTCTCGACTGTGGTGAACTTGTTAAGCGACAGATCCAAATATTGGAGAGATGACACTGTGCTACCAAAAGCGTCCAATACCGTAGAGAGTTTGTTTGAACGAAAATTCAACCTCTGCAAAATGAACAAAGCTTGGTTGGTGTCATATACGCCTGTCACAATAAAAAATTCTGGCATATAATTTGAACATTTCTGTAAATCGACTGGGAACTTCAGTTGCGCAAGATTCATTCAGTTAAGCTTATAGTCATTTCGACATTCAAAATCCTTGTGGGAGTGTGCGTATTAGAAAAAACAAAAAACAGCAACGAAAATGTCAAAATACTTTTAATTTCTTTGTCTAGTAGGCCAATGTTCACGACTGAATTATTTATGGTTTGTATGTTAAATGCTTTATACCTTCACCATATATTTCTGTTAGCTTTTTTACTTCATCTCTAGCAAACACAGGGTGGACAAGTAAATTTCATAGGAAGATGACAGACCTGCTACTTCAGTGCAATGCCGATCACTTTCAACAAACTCAAAAAAACAGATTTTTCGATATAAAAAACATAATGTTGTCGGATGTTCCCAAATTTGAAATTTCTCTTGTAAGCTCAGATTGTGTTCTAAGGCAAATTATAGCACTTTTTTCAAGTTAACACGGTGGAAAAACCGAAAGTTGTTGTACTGATTCCTGTGACATATTTTTGACAATGACGTGGCAGAACAACTATGTTGATAGCAATCGTTTTAATCCTTGCATGTAATTTGCTTTTGTGACCCTTTATTGTACACATAAAAATTTTGTTGTTTGCATTAAAAAAAATACAACCTGTTTTGAACCGAATTTAGCGTTAAATGGTATAGAATCGACATCGAGTATGTTAGTTTCTTGCCGGACACGGAAAATTTTTAATTTAACCCTGACAAATTGATATCAAGAGTGGCAGATTCTATGACAGTTGTATTCAGAACATTGTTCTAAAGCAAGGCAGGTCCTATATTCTTGTCGATTATTATCGAATTTGTTTGTTACAGAAAAAAATGCAGCGCGAAAACAATTCATTAGTGACTCTTTACAACACATGCACATCTCTCCGAGAAAACGCAAAAGTCGTTCTAATCGCGCGGAACTTAACAAAAGTCAACTTTCGGGTCTTCAACGAAAACTTGCCTCGATGGCAGGCAAATCAGAAAATACGTCGGCGGAAGACGCATGAACCGATTCAATTTTGTTTGATTGGAAATTGACGACTTCCAAAGCGTTCAACGAAACAAAAACACCTGGAGGAACGGTGGTCAAGTTGTTGCTGCTCAAATCGACCTGAGAAAAATATTTGAACTGGTTGAACCTGGCGTCATCGCAACTTCACCAATAAGGGCACTTTTCACACAAAGCAGGGCTGAAGAAAACCTTTATTAGTTTTTCCCTTTGTAACGTATTGCTTGGGCGCTGATAAAGTTCTAGAAAGGAGTAACATTGCGGGGGTCAACTACGTTTCACAAAAAATTGTGCAACGCTGTGACTTGCAAAATGTGATAATCTGTGATGATTAGTCGCGCAAGCTGCAACCGGGTTAAAAATTTTTTATTTGATGAAAACTTGTTGAACGAAAATGTAATAAATGTAATATTGTGAAGAAATGTTTGGCCTTATTATCTTTTAGTTTGTTTGTTTGTTTCTCCTTGCATTTCAAAAACTACAATGAGAAAAAGAATTTGTACCGAAGCGGTTGCAATGACGTTTTTCTCATTGTGTCTCGTTTATCGTTACATGCGATGAACCAGGCGACAAGCAGCGTCTCATGCTTTACTTTGCCCCAAGACGTCTGTCGTACGAACTTTTCGATTTCAGTTACGTGTGGAAACTTCTCGATTTTAGATAGGTTATGAGAACAAACAATAATATGTCCCAAACCGGTCAAAACTTGTGTTCGTTGATATGAAGCGAAGCAAAAGCCTTACAATAGCAGCCTCTCTTGACTTCCACCCTGATAAAAACTTAACATCGCTTAAAGGGTTAGTGGATCGCAAAGTTTGATAGATCGCAAAGTTTGACTTGGTTTCGCGCAGTTCTGCAGAGTTTCGGGTTTTACGAATCAAACCAAGATTTATGTTATAATTTCCCAGAAAACAACAGCATGGAACCACCAAGTTTAATTCTGGATTTTCGGTAAACAAAACCAAACATTTTCACATTAATACAGTTTTCTCATGAAAGGGCAATGACGTAACGACTAGCACCCCAAATGTTGCTTTTGCTTACCTCTCTCAAAACAGTCATATTTGAAAAAGCTCTGGGTGAAATGGAACCAATCACGTTTCCCTGAAGGTATAAAACGGGAAGCGCAGTCAAGCCGTTGAAAGTGTTGGCTTCCACAGCAGATAGCTTGTTGTTAGCTAGAGCTGCAAAGCAAACATTTTTAAATTTAAACATAACGTACCTACTGCACCATAAATACGTTCAAATTGATAAACCTTTCGCGAGTTGCCACCCCCCTAACAAGGCTGGAAAAACTAACACCAGCTCAAAGACCTACTCATGTAACGCTGGGCATTGAAAGACTCGAGTTTTTATTTTAATTTCATGTACTTAAGAAAAAGTTAGATATCTGTTCTTTCATGACTTTTCCTGGCATTCGAATACAAGTAGAATGGTGTGTGATCTTTTCAAAAATGTCCCTGAAAGCCCATTATAGAATATTTGGGTCTTTTCAGACCCGACGGATACCTGATGTGTTATACGACCAGGTCCCATTTCGACATATGGTTTCCAGATGTGTTTCTCTGCTAGGACTCTCCACTGATCCTGGTTACCAAGCTTCTAGTCACTTTTTTGGAACATACTTCTTTTTCGTCGTTTGACCAGTTCTTTCAACATACACTAGGCCGCTCTAGATCTCGGGCAAACATACTGTTGTTTTTGTTATTTAGAGCCCTGGTTGCATGTCGGGTAACCAGGCTTTAAATACGCACTAGGGCAGTGGTTCTTAACCTTTTTTATATGAGTTACCCTTTTATCAAACGATTACGGGATTTCCCCCCTAAACACTCAGTGGTGCTCATTTATTGAAAATACGAAAGCTACAAACTCTTACAGTTTAAAATGATTTATAAAAATTTACAGATTTGCTGCAATTTATGGTTCAGTAAGTTTACCCCCTAGGAAAATGAAATCTACTCCCAGGAGTAAATTTAGCCCAGGTTAAGAACCACCTCACTATGGTGAAGTATTGTATGTAAAATTAATATAAAATGTGTTTCGCAGCGTGNACATGTTTTTTTTGTGAAAATGAGTGCAAGTTGTTGCAGGGAAATCAAAAATAGTTTGACTAGAACTTGCGGAAGTCACGTTACCCAGAAAAACGTATTTACAGCAATTTCGGGTCACATCAGACCCACAGTAACCTCAAGCTTTACGCGAACTCAGATTTTCCAGAGCATGGTTTGACTCGACGAGGTAGTGGGGAGGATCAATCATGACCACAAAAAATAAGATTGGCAAGCATTGATGAAATCTATTTTGAAAACAATTGGAAAAAGTGAATCACCGTGCTACAGATAAGACTTGGACAGTTTTGCATGCCACTACGTGAGCAGGGATCGAATTTTTTAAAGATAGGTCAAGACCAGAATTAATTCATATTTGAAAGAGGTTCGACGGCTCACTTGAAAAGCATACATTCAACTTCTCATTTTTGAAACTGTGACATGCAAATAGTCTTCCGAGTGCTGTCACAAAGGGATAACTCGTGCCAGGATGCATTGATTGCAGACATTCCCTACTTTTATTGACTCGGTTTATCACAATCCTTATATTGCCTTTCTGTTTATTCCTTTTTAGGGTTGGCTGAATGTAGACCCTGCAGTCAATTTGCCAATCCTCGTAATCTTTTTGTTGAAATCAATATCGCGAAAAAATACAAATTGATTGATTGACTGATTGATTGCTCTTTAACTTGTGGGCTGTTTGCAAAGGCAAGACAGTTCTGAAATTTTGTGAATTGCTTTATTGAAATTTCAACCACAATTTTACATACAATGTGCGAATCTTGCATATACCGGGGTTTTCCGGAAGGCCGCCCAGGGCCGTTAATAGGAAAATAGACACATTGGGAAAATAAGACGTGAACCAAATAATCGCCCGGGCTGTTATACGGCAGTTGCATATTGCCTGTGTCTGAACAACTTCAGTCTTTAAATCTCTGTGCCTGGGCCCTCTGCCACCACCAAGCTGTCTGCGCCTTTTCTTGTCTGGTAAATTGGTAAGTTCAGATTCTTTTGTGCTCCATTCCCGCAAACGCTTTCTGTCTACCCCCAACTCCCTTGATGCAGCAGTTAAATTTCCAGAAAGCTCTTTCAGTCTTTGAACAGCCTCAACTTGTCATTGACACTATAAGAACGTTGAACACGTTTTGGCGTTGTCTCTATGGATGCCATTGTAAGATAATAAAAATTGTGGGATTTGTCTGACATTTACCGGTATACAGTATCAGAAGCGTTGAACGTCGTATTGTAGGCCCTGTAGCATACAAGATTGAACTTTATTCACTAAAGCATTGTGAATCACCTTGTATGTCATAATGGCTTTTTTTGCATTGTATGCCATAATGGCTAATCACCTTGTATGTCATAATAGCGCACAATACAGTCTGGAGCGTGGCCACAAATATCTAAATAGTTTTCAAACTTTGTATAACGTTGGACGTACCGTGTAAGGGAACAGGTACAAATAGTATTCAACTGAAATCTTAGCACCATATAAACGCCCTTCTAAAATAAGCGCCCATGGGCGGACGAAAGACTGGGCGGCCTTCCGGAAAACCCCGGTATTAAGCTGAGCGTATACCTTTTTGTTTCATTGGCGTATGCTTCAAGGTTAACTCCTGCTCTAATCAGCAGATGTAAAACAAGCTATTGAACTCACTGAAAGAAGTAACTGAGCTCAGATCTTGGAAAGCGTTTTCTGCAATGACCTCTATCTCATTTCCGGACAAATCCAGCTCTGTGAGGCTTGACAAGCCGGCGAACACTCCAGCAGATATTGAAGTCAGAGAGTTTCCGGAAATGGTCAGCTGCGTAAAAACCCACATCATTTGTTTGGATTGATACCATTTGCAAACAAACTTAGATTTTGGTTTCGCAAGAACATTTCTTTCCACAAACTATCATTTCGTAGCTTATATACCTTCATGGAAATGCGGACCAAGCCAGCTTTTTCATTAAAGGTGTGTAATGATTGTGAAATGTCACAATACAAAACATGCTAAGTATCTATGAGTGAGATATTAAAAACATGAAATATTTGCTTGCTGACACTTGATTTTATACATGTAACAAGCATTTCGGTTGCAAGAATCTTGACTAATGTGTAAGCAAAAAATGTGTAGTATTAACAGTTCATACTTATTTCAAATTTGATATAAAAACAGCTTTAGACCGTTGTTTGTACAAGCGTTAGCCCTCGGTAACATTTATCTTTGGCGTAGTTTAAAAGTGTTGCTTTGAAAATACACTTGAAACAATTACGCAAAAACTGTTCCAGTTGCCAGAGCAACTCCTCAAAATCAAATGTTTTCTTCACAATCGTGCACGTTTTCAGCTGAATGAATTGTTAATGTAAACATTTGTGTGGACAAGAGAGCTTTGGTTTAAATCGTAGAACTAGTAGATTTCACACAGACACGCTGTTGTCATTAACCGTTTGCAGAGACGCCAGTCCATCAAACGCTCCTGCTTCAATCGTGCGCACATTGGCCGTACCAAGAGAAAGCGTTCTGCGTGCGAAATAAAACACAATTGATCATTAGTTCCTTAATTGCAATTGGGTTTTGGCATAAGGAAGAGTCTTTTGTATAAACTGGAAGAAAACAACGTTAAATCTTTACAAGCCTAAAGTAAACTTTAGTGGATTAATTGAAGGTGCTGTGGGAGAAAGCGATTAGACCACGTAATGTCACCGAGCGTATTTCGTACTAGAATGTAACTTCTTAAAAGCTCCGGACTCTGACACGCACAAAGTTGTGTTGCAGTTTTGAGCAACATCCAAACACTTCGAAAATGATCGAATCCACGCAAGAATTAATTCATTCCACGTTACAGGGCAACGAGCTTCGGGAAAAATCAGAGCTTTCATAAACTCCATGCGGCGTCCTTGCCTATAGAATGGACAATGGCCGTATCAACATCCTCTGTATCCGTTTAATGTCAATTTGGAGCGAAGAAATAATACAATAGGGCACCTTTAGCTTCTACCTATAATTATGCAGGTGCTGCAAATCAATTAACTTCAAGTACATAACAAAATTGCAAATTTGTTTATAGTAAAATAGTACATTTTTTCTCTGAGTAGGCAGTATACACTAAACTCAAGATCTACTCGCAAGTTTAAAAATGTCGTGTGTTAGCTTTTAAAGCTGAGGAGAGGTTGACTTTGAAAAGGTTCGCATGTCTTTATAACAATCGTTTGACGCAATCAAGGGATTCAAGAAATATTGCAATTAGTATAACAAAAAATAAAAAAATGCTCACAAACAGCTAAAATAACATGATCATCCTAAATTAAGTTCATACGTGTTTCCGCCTTGGGATGATAAAAAATTTGCATTTCCGTCGCCCCTTTTTCGTGTGCGCTTGCCAAGTTTAATTGTAGAGAGTTTGAAAAAGTAGTAATTGTGGTCAAAACCTAAATCGATGCAAAACTTTCATTGTCTTGAAAACTTCTTTATACGTAGATTTGCATTTGCCAATGGACTTGAAACCACATGAGATTAATAAGATGATTTGTCTTACGTTTGGAAAACAAATGCAACCAAGTAAAGTATAGCTTATTGCAAAACAGTAAAATTTCCCATAAGCAACATAATTTTATAGTCGGGAATGTTAATTTAAAAAATTTCCCAAAATCAAACTCCGAAATGTGTTTCTGGAAAATTTGTATTGAAACATGAAAAAATACCTGTTCGCATCCTATCTGTTCAAAGTCCAGCCGCAATGCCGAAAGCTGCCAATAACCAATTGCTGATTTAAATTACATCAAAACAAAGCCCCAAGCTTTTAATCATGTTGAAGATTTAGAATAGTTACATAAAAATCTTCATGCAATTTGGTGCACACGAAAATAAAAATCAAGACCCAGGAGTCAGTTTAAACGTCTACAAAAGGGTACGTGCCCGTGCCACATAGCCTCACTTCGTGTATTTCGTTATCGTTTGAAAATGTCAATAAAGCCTGAAGGTTGTGAAGCTCTGCGCCTGCGAATGCTGCAAACAGCTTGGTCTCTGTGCATCGTTTTGTGATTTTGAAAACGTGAGCAGGTTTTTTTTGCTCAAATAAAGATAGCGAATGATAGTGCGTCAACTTGTTTATATGGAGCTACAGCCACCAAGATTTTGTCATTACCTCAAATCAGTTGTTAAGTAGGATCGCATGCACATTAACTGAATTGTAAAAAACTGCAACTGTGCTACGAATATCAAAACTAAGCCTTGAATGAGGAGAAGAGCAGAAAAAACAGCAGCATGTAAAGAACTTTCTATACGCAGGTAAAAAAAATTGGCCTGCAATTCGGCGTAAGATGCGCCCCTAATAAATTTACAATGATTCTGAGAGTTCCTACGTAAGAAAATAAAAGCCTGAAAACAAAGAAATCTGATCGGGATCGGGAGAAACAGAAGTTTTAAAATTGGGCACGGTATAATCAAAAACTTCAGCAGCATAAAAATCAATCGTTTTCTCGGGCCTAGATTATATCAGATAAAATCTGTGTCAAATATGCAAATGTTAGCTGTCGCTGCTTTGCATCGTTAGATAACCTAAAAAATCCACTTTTTCTGTCATGCAATGGGCATTGTGCTGCCGATGAAAGACCTCGCACATCACAGAGAATAAAAATATTTTTGACTATCTGTACATTATATTTAGAGTAATGGTAACCAGCTGGTAGAGTCAAGAGATATCAACTTTTAAAGACGGTCTAATTTAGAGAGGAGTTATTGACCATATTGCTGAACGCAATTTGAAAAAAGCCACTTACTTCAAACTTGAAAGTGTAGAAAAGACGTTCGCCGTCAAATTCAGGTTATTGTTTTGCATAAGCAACGTTGTAACGTCGGTTGGAATTCCAGCAGGAACAGACGTGAGTCCAGCGTTTCTACAATCAACATTCGTTGAAGAACATGAGCATGAAGTAGGACAGCTTAATCCCTGGTTGGCGAGCATAACGATGGTCAGGAAAATCGGTTGCAGTTTGCAATTTCTCATCTTATCTTTTGTACTCCGCTAGTTACTGAACTGGGTTATGTAAGCCTGAATAGTAAAATCATTTTACGGTATCAAGCGAAAAGCTGAACAGCAAGTTTTTGTAAGACACAAAGCCACAATGGCGAACACTATGGTTAGCGTGCGACGAGTTAAGGAAATGGCAAAATCATCTTCCATGACGTATCCTTACAAACAGGCAGAACATTTTTCTGCGCAGCTGAAAGAAAGAAATGTCAAATCACAACTGGTAGATTACATTACATGGGTTAAAACAACAGGTCTGTAGCACAAAGGATTGCTGCTCACGTAAGCGGGTTACTCAGTCGTTAAACAAGACTCGGACAATGGCCTAAAGTAAATGTTATTTTAAACAGAAATGTGACACCCGAGGTTTGTTGGTATCTGTTTCCCACCTGTTTTCAATTCATCGCAAATCCTGAAGGTAGCACAACATGTTGGTGGTTAGGCGCAGCGCATCCCTCATCACACTGTGCATCGCAATGTAAAAAACGTTGGACAAGCGAGTTTTCAGCAATATTGAGCTCCCAGTACTTTCTTCCAGGTGTCAATATTTTTCCCATTCCCAGAAACATTTCCTGCTCGAAAAACTCATGTACTTTTACCTTTGCCTGAAATACAAAGGTTCTACTTTTGTGGAATTTCAACATTGACCTAAGGAAATGAATCAAGCCGAGACAAACGTTGTAAAATAGGTTACTTCAACAAGCGAAATCTACCGCTTTTACCCTATTGTCTGCTTTTCGCGCTTAGTCTTACAAAATATTGGTCAAAAGATATTGTTGCGAATATAACTTGATCTCGGGATCCCAGGAAGTAACCGACCTTATTATATATAACACAAATTTGATCAAACATCCAAAATTAACAAAGCGAAGCTGTGTCTCAGCATTCTGTTCATTTTCCTTGTAATAACTTCCTAGAAAATACGGTACATTGACTGATTTGTTACTTTTCCGCAGGCCCGTAACCAGTTTGGGACACCAAGGGAGGCAAAGGGTTTTCTGATAGGGGCCCAAAATTTTTAAACTATGTCTAACACATTTTTCCAGGAAGGGCGAAAAATTTTCCAGGGGGGCTCGCCTCCCCTGCGCTCCCTAGTTACGGGCCTGCTTTTCCGTGAACGTGTTTTAGTGACGAACAATCCTGCAAGGAAAAGTTTGTTCAGCATCAATTTTACTTGACAGAATGTTAAGTAAAGCAATGTAAAAGTGCCCCAGTTCGCTTGGTCTTTATTCAGTAGTTTCTAGCAATCTCATCTCCTGCTTGATTAATTGCTTGGAGTCAGGTTATATTGTCACTTGATTATACGTCAGACCGAATGTGGGTGGAATTGTCAATATGAGCCTGACGCCTTTCCACAACGCTATCGTTTCTTGGATTATTGTTAGTCACCTCGATTTTCCAATGTTTATCTCGACCTTCTGCTGCTTCACTGGTATTGTCCCAAAACAAATGTCTTATTTGTCTTCCCGAGTCTTGTTTTTGTTTTATTGCTTTGTTGGGCGTCATCAGAATGACATTCAAGATATTCATCGCGTTCTATCAATGTAATCCGATTTTGAATGTATTGCATCAAGTATGACTCGATCTTAGTTTCTTCTTCGTTGTACAGGCAGTTTTTGGTGGTGCAGAGCAATCGTTGTCCAAAGTAGTTTGTGAAGACCAAACTGAAATATTTTGCTATGTATTTTTAACTTGTAACATTGCATAAAGTTAACATCCTTGGAAACTTCTGGGATTTTTTACGTAAAACCGAGAAATGAGAATTCGAAAACGATATTAAATACTGGGGAATCCAGAACCCGGGATCCGGTTTTCAAATCCTAGACACGGTCAAAGGTAGGCAATTAGAAGAGAATTGAATTTTAAAAAGCGTATTCACGTTTTCGGCGTAAACTTTACATATTGAAATGTGGGTTGAGGTTCGGAACCACTAATCATCCAAAAAAGCAACGGCAAGAAGCAACAGCAACTATCAGGGTTGCGGAGTCGGAGGTGAAATATCCGACTCCGACTCCCGACTTTCCAAAATTTCCGACTCCGACCTTTCCAAAATTTCCGACCCCGACTCCTTAACATACAGGGAATGAAATTCGGCTGTTAAAATCAATGGAAATCGTGGTGCACAGCAAGAACTCTCTGTTTCAACAAAAGTTTGAAAAGAAATTGTACCATTTCAACAGGAGTTCCCAATGTAGGAGTGTGATATATAAAATGATCTAATTGGACATCCGGAATCGGAGTCGAACAAAAAAATCCGACTCCGACTCTCAATGTTGTTAGGAATCTGACCCCGATTCCACCCAAAAAACTCCGCCGACTCCGCAACCCAGGCAACTATACTTGTTTGCTCGAATCATCCTACGTACAAGTATAGCGGCTGGTGAGCTAGCAGAATGAAAGCACGTTCCAATCGAAAAAGTAACCGTGCAGCCATTTACAACAGGAGTTGGATCAGACAAACTGCAGTGATTTTGCGGTGCAACATTAACTGTGAGCGTAGACAGAATCAGAACGCAAAACTAATCAGGAATTTGAGATAGCGTGCTAGCATGCATGTCGTCACGTATTGTGACGTATAGAGTACCGGGGGTGGAGTTGCAAACTAAGACGTGGCCTCGAAAATCCTGAAAATGCAACATTATTGCAAGCATGAGATCGAAAACTTGTAAAAACTGCTTGCGTCGTCTGCAGTGTACACCAGCATTTTTCACCTATCCCAGGAATTTCACCGAATATTTTTTGGAAATATACCATTGACTCTATATACATTGGTCTTTCTGTAGGCCAGCAGGTTACCGACAGTAAATAACTTTTTTCTCTGCGAAGCCATTCAAAAAGGACCTTATTATTCGAAAACAAGTTTTCAAATATTGAGTTTACTGAATTGGTCAAATACCGTGGTGCGGTGCTACATGTCTCCTTGAAGGATGGCAGTGGCAACCGGAGACAATACGTACTATTCTCCTGCGCTGCAAACAGACCAAGAAAAACTTTTTCTCAATGCTCGACGGCAGTAAAAGATGGTTTACTTCGCCTTGTACCTGTTGCTATAAAATGTATGACTGGCCAATCTGTAACAGGTGCACGCAATCTTATGTAAAACAGTTGCATGTAGCATAGCCCAGGGGTGGGCAATTAGCAGCCCGCGGCCCACCACAGCGGTTTCAGTGGCCTGCGGAAGCATTCAGGCAAAATTTTCAAATCTGAAATTTCCTCCAACTTATCACAGTAAATGTTAATACTAAGGCTAACTTGAACCGAGAATTCCTTCCATTTCCATCGACTTGCTTCTATCTCAATTAGAAAGTGCAGCCCTCCGCTAAACGTGTCCTTCTAAAAGTGGCCCCTGCCGCAAATTAATATCCCACCCCTGGCCTAGCCTACAGCAATGATCGTGAAATTCGACATTATATTTTTAATAATGAAAGTGTTCGTATTCGTCAGTTTGCGCAATTGGTCGATATATTTGATGCTTTGATTCGGAAAAACTTGTGAGCATTTTTACAGTTGTGTGCATTTTCATCATACATTTTTATCCGCAAGTTTTCATCGCATTTTTGCAAGTCTTGATTTCACTGACTTCGCAACCATTTCTGAATGATGGTAATAATAGATTGCTGTAGTCTCTAGCAGACCGTTATTTCAGTCCTTTGTTCTTCACCAGCATTGCTTGGATCTACAGATAGTGCCAACGTTCTTGAGTGCTGCTCAGTATGTAAATGTTTTCCTATTTCCTATGCACTACTGCTACCCTGCGCGATGGTGCGGACCTTGGGTCAGAGATAAGCATATAACACATATACAAACAATAAGTAATGAGTCTAACTCATTGAACTCATAATATATATCGCATTTGCTTGCCACTTCGCAGATTTTGTTTCTAGCTAATTATCCTAAAATGTTAAAAGAGTCTGCGTCCTTCTCAAACTTTTGCATTTGCCTTCTCAATCACTCCACTAATCAAACAACGCTGCATTTCTTAAGCTGTAGCAAATATTTTGAGCAGCATGCTGCAGCTACCTGTGTACATACGAATAAGAATGTGAAGGAAAGCCGTTTCTTGGTCAATTCTAATCACTGAAAAATGCTCGAAAGGCGTCCACCTCTCTTGGAGATGTTAACAGTAAGGTTTTCCAATAAATTGTGCTGCTTTACGCGTATCCTTCGAAATGGGTTCTAGTGATAAGTACTACATTACATATCAAGGAAAGTTTACGCTGATTTTGTAACAACAAAACCAACTCCAAGTGAGTAGCACTGCTTTGAGAAAAAGTGCTCTAAAAACTCTACCAAGTTTAAAGCTTGCAACAAGCATGCTAACTCAAAGAAACAAATCTTCCTGAAACCAGAATCAAGATGCGACGCTTCGCATATTGTAGCTGCTGCATAACCTCCTTGCCTACAATTAAGTGTGTCGCGAAATCTCGTACTACTCCCGGTGTCCTTTATTGAGGTGGACAAGTGCAGTTTTATCTTCACGTATCCGCTTTTTGAGTGATCAGTGACGAACTTCAAAGTAAACAGACCGCTTACGGTACAGCCTTTTATCAATACGTGAAGATTGTTTTCAATAACCCAGACGTAGTACAAGCACCTAGCAGCGTCACTATCCCAAAGCGGTAAGGATTATAGTCAGCCTCTCATGTTATCTGCGTCAGCCTCTGTCCACTTTTAAGATTTTAAGAACTCCATCAGCGGCTAATTTGATCGAGTGAATGAACAGCTGAACCGTTAATAGAGCAACTATTCTACTACACAGTGCGCATACATATATTTTTAATTTTAATTTAATTTATTTATTTATGAGCAGACACGAAGTCCATGGTATGAACACACACACTCTGCAGAACGCAGGTTGATAAAAACAGACAAAACAGAACGTAGTACAAGGCATTG
>JGI24158J21664_10007984_pt1 | contig 14060 bp, 15 predicted proteins | sample Ectturendosymbi3_FD_21664 | JGI IMG/M metagenome (IMG submission 21664) | reverse complement strand
GAAACAGCGACCGACTGCGGTTATGTAGGTTTGCAGGCTATCGTGTCGACGGTCGGACTGTTCGCAAACAAGCACATCGCGTTGAATCACGAATGGAATATTACTGGGAATTACGCAGTAAGAATGCACAAAACGTTAAAGCACTAATGCGTCCACTATATAAGAATGCCCCCTTCGAGAAAGAGGCGTGATAGGTTCGCGAGAGCTGACACGCAAAGCATAATATAACAATAAGAGGTTAAGTGATGGCGTTGTGGGGAAGTAATGATTGTGTTTTGCATTTGAGTGTATTTTCGCTTGCAGACGTGGTTCCACTCAGTCATCAGAACGGGGATATTGAACACACACAAAAGAAACACATGAAAATGGCACACAGCTGCGAAACAATTGGTCTCTGTTATGCGACAGCAAACATTCTGCATTGGCAGAAAAAAAACAAAGTCGCTGTTGAAGACGCGGTCGAAAAAAATTCCCGCAAGAAAAAAAAACGCGAACCCGCCGAAGAACGCACCAAGACGTAAAATTGCACGAAAGTAACTGACGCAAACAAGAAGTAATGATAATATGCGAAATACGACGGTTAGGCTACGTGTCTATGATGATTACACTCATAGAGAAGCTATGGGCAAAGAAAAAAGCAGCACGAAAACCAAACCGATGTGAGGTTAGCAAAACGTTTAGGCTTAACTCAACGATCGCGTTTCAGCAACCTGGCGCTCAACTACAGGGACACGAGCATTGCGCGGGACAGGGCGTAGCTCAACACTTTCAGGTTGGGTTGCCGAGTCAGCGTTCTTCTGGGATGCTAGGCTGGGAAATGACGTGTGATATGGTGACGTAGCTGATGAAAACGTTTGGTTGTCCAGACTCGAAAAGCTCGGGCCTGAGGGCGGAAACGATTACACAACTTGCACAGAGCAAGATAGGATAAACGAGTCTTTAGAGGGTTTGAACAGCTCTCTAGCTCAATCTGACGGCGAGTTATTGCCTGGGGAGAACTGCTCCCCAGAGTAGCTTTTGAGGGAGCAAACTTTTTGGTCAATTTTTGATTTATGAGCCATAATTTTCGCTCCCGATATGCTAGAAAGTCATTCTAGCGCTCCAAAAACGCGGATTTTGGCCTAGTTTCCAAAAAAATCTTGAGCCAAAACAATGGCCCAATGGGTTGGGATCCAGAGCCAGGTCAAGGTGGCCAAAAAAAATCAAAAACACCCCCACTTGCAGCGGTCCCTCCAGCGAACCCCAAACCAAAAACGAAAACCGTTTTTTTCGATTTCAAGCAGAAGACTTGCTGAATCCGAGGTTGGTTTGGATAGCTCTCTAGCTCAATCGGGTGGCAAGTTACAGCGTTGCAAACTCGTGCCAAAATTTTGGCGGACGCCGGACGTAAAAGGGTTAACTTATCGGGCACCATTTCATAGCATGTTGGGCACCATTTTCAAACTTATCGGGTGCCATTTATGGCAAGTCGGGCGCCATTTCATAGCAAAAAAATGTCGTAGAAAAAACATGAAATTTCGTATGACTCGACATTGACTCGAGCTTGTAAGCCAATGACTCGAAGTGACACGACAGTTCTCGTGACTCGACTCGACTAAGTCATGACTCTGACTCTGAATCGACTCGAAAAAATTTTTGATGACTCTGACTCGACTCTGACTCGAGGGGTTGTGACTCTGACTCGACAAAAATGACTCGGACACATCATTGGTGTAAGCATCTTGCTTTCATAAGGGCCCCCAACAGCAATTATAATGTAAAATTCCATACTTTCAAAGCGGCCCCTAACAGCAATTGTAATGTTTAAGTAGGCCTACCTTGATTTTAAAGCGGCCTCCAACAACAACCTTAATGTTCAAGTACCTTGCTTTCAAAGGGGCCATAAACAGCAATTGTAATGTGTAAGTAGGGGAGATGTGGGATCTTTGACCAGGGTGGGCTCAATCACCATACGCCGTTTCTCGCCACCCAGTGTGCGTGCGTTCTTGTGGTTTTGGTAATGAGATTGAGATTGCTTTCTTGTCACCTGTATGTGTTTCAGAGGAGTTATAGCTGTTAAATAAATTTTTATGGCCAAATTTTAATTTTGAAGGAAGAAAGTAAAATTTTGGTGCCCTAGTTTTTTTGTTTTTGCAAATGACAGGCAGCTTGTTTTCGAAAGATTTTTTGCAAATGTGATATGCTCGAGGAAAGAGTTTTGAAACTGCAAGAGGTTGAGAATCGATACTGTACACTTTTTTTGTCATGACACGTGATGCAAAAATGGCGTCGGAAGGGACCTTTGAACCATGCGAGAAAGGGACCAATGATCCGGCGGTTCAAAGGTCCCTTAGCATATTGTTAATGTCTTCAGGATAGACATGCCTACTTTTAAAATCAGTAAAAGCAAAAATCTATTTTTTTATCAAGAAGGCTTCAATAAGGTGTTGAGCGATGTAATGGAGCATCAACTTAGTCTGCGAAAATTTTCCGAATATAATAATATTGAATGAGTATTTTACGTCGATATAGATCCAAAAACCCAAAAAATAAGGTCGTGGTTCTGTGAGAAAACATTTGATGGCTACTACAGAGCGGAGATGAGCATTGGACTGGACTTGGATTAGACTGGATCCAGACTATACCAAATTTAGTTGAATTTGGATTGAATCCGGACTGTGAATCACTTCAAAATTTAGAATCTGGACCGGATTTGGGCTGAGTGAATGGAAAAGAAATGCGGTATTTTTGTTGTGAAAAGGCTGCATTTTTCAATATATTGGACTTAATCTGGACTTGGACTTTATGTTTGAAAAATTTTTTGGATTGTGATTGGACTTGGACAGAGTCTTAAAAAATCAGGACTGGATCTGGATCGCAAAATATGACAGTCCGCTCATCTCTGCTAGACAGGTGCGTTGCTAAACGTATAAATAGACCTTTATTGATGTTCGCCATCCACTTCCCAAGTTATACGAAGCATCTTAGCGAAGTATATACGAAGTAATCATCTAAGAACAGTAATACAGAGCATCTAAGCGTAGGTTTCACGCGCAGTCGATCGAAGACAAGCCAAAGATGCGTATAAAATGGTGAGGCGTCAGCTATGCGTATCTAGCGATGCGAGCCACGTTGTGAATTCAGTACAGGAAGACAGTGACACAGCAAATGATTACTTCTTAACAGAGCCAGAAATTGGTTGTGAATTGAGCGGATCTTCGGACCAAAGTGTTGAGGCGGGTTGTTACTGCATTGTAAGTGTTTATTCCAATTATGGAAAGTTCAAAATGCTTGTACAATTGGTGCTAAGATACCTGATGATGGTGATGACTTTGATGTTAAATTTCTGAAAATATTTAACAGACTTGGCAACGGCTTTGTGTTTCCAGACAGGGAAGCTTGTCTCTGACACAAGATCGGAATTTGTTAATGTGCTCTCAAAGACATCATCTGTCGTAGCCCACCAAGCGCTTTTCTGATGTTTCGAGATTTGATGCCTATTTATCTCATAGAATTCAAAGGTGATTGAGACTGAGATACAGTTGCAACTTGTGGCAACCAACCCAGGGTGACAATCCAGTTCGTATCTTTGTAGTTACGTCGTAGCCCGCTTCATTTCGTTACTTATATTTTTTCGTTGCAAATCGTTACATTGTATAAACTGCATTACAACGAAAAATGTTGCAGTGGGCTATGTTGAAATCTCTGTTTTTGGAAGAAATTGCTGTATTGGACTTAAATATGGCATGATTCTCAGAGGTGGTTCAAAGGTCTCACATCGGTGGTTCATTGATCCTACACATGTGGGACCAATGAGCTACAAAAAATTTTTTTCACATCAAATTTTCAGCCACTTTTTGAAATTAAAACCTACTTATTTTTTGTATGTAGATAGAGGGACAGATTATTTTTATTCATGCTAAATCTTAGAGATTTGCTACCTAAACTTGATGACTTATGACGTGAAACGTAAAAAATGGCTCATTGGTCCCACATCTCCCCTACCTTGTTTTAAATGGTTCCCCCGGGAGCAATTCTAATACGCAAGTAATATGCTTGCAAAGGGGCCCCCAACAGCAACTGTAATGTGTAAGTACCGTCCTTTCAAAGCGACCCCACCACCATCTCCAATGTGCAAATCAAGAAAAGCTTCAAACCAACTTCTATACCTAAAAAAATTGTGGGTTAAATTTTCTTCCAAAAAGTTCTGAAAAGACCCTATCAAATAAGAGCGAATAGGCCAGACTTTATAGGTGCTATTGCCAGCTCTTAGCCAGTATAACTTGAACTGTTTTTTATTAGCACAGATTTAATCAATTGTGTAAGCTACTAGCTGCAGCAGAAATGTTTTCAATAAGGCACATGACGAATTATTTTCTACTTTTGTACATTTTTCAAACAACTAATGTCAATCCAAGATGAGGGCAGCTTTGACTCATCCAGCCTCAAAGCTTTCCAAAACAAGTCTCAGGTTGGATGCTTTTGTATGCTATGTTCTTGCAGTTAAAAGGACGAAATTTAAAACAAATTTAGTGTTTTAAGTCTTCTTGGTTGTTTTTTATGGTTTCATGGATTCCCACAAATACATGAATGTGAACGAATTTAGGATACCAACTACCAAGCATTTTTCAAAGGGGGAAGCTGTGAAACTTTCAAAGGGGTAAACGTTGTAGTTTATTGTTCAGTTCAGTTCAGTTTATTTATGCATCCTGACCAAGCACAGAATACTTCATCAGGAATACAGGGACAGGAAGCGACGGCCGTAGCTGATGCAGATGGTGAATGCAGAGAAATGGGGGGAGAAAATCAAGAAGTGGGGCGATGCCAACATGCCATTGCCCAACTTTTTTGTGTTGCCAGCTTTGTCTTCCCAAGTTTCAGTGTTTTCAAAGTTGTGTATCATGAACACTCTTCTGCATTTTCTCCTTCTGCTATTTCAGTTATGCCGTAGTCTCAGGAACATATCCTTGTGTGGCCGTATCTTAGGCAAATCAAAAGTGATTATCACGGTTGGCTGAATACGATGACGTCATCAGAGGGCCCCCTTTTTAGTCTTGCCTTAGGCCCCCCCCCAACCCTAAACCCACCACTGGTCCTAACAACCCATTTCTTGAAAGTAGCTTTAGCTACAAGTCGCGACAGTGTGCTCGTGTAAATGAACTACAATCAAATAAAAAGGAAAACAAGGGTAGGGCTTAGGATTGCCAGATCACTTGAAATTTTTTGAAGGACATTTTGTTTTTCAATGAGATACAGTGGACTACATTCATGGGTGTCCGCAGAGGGGGCAAAACGTTTTTTTGACCCCCTAGAAATTGGGACTAAGAACTAAAAATGTTAGAAAATCTGAAGCCAGCGTCTCGATTCCGATGGGAAGGTGGGGCACAATAGGACTAGGGGGACAGTTGTCTTTTTTGATTTATTAAAAAAGTTGCATGTGTTGAACTTTAAAGTTTCCATGGTGATTTAGTCTCATGTCAGCCGTAGTATTAAAGTGAATTTTTACTTGATAGGCAGTGTTTTTGCTACCCAAATGTAATTTATAAAATCGCATTTAGATTAGGGTTTTGCCCACGTTAATCAGCATCTTCTGTTCTGAGTTTTGTGACGTTGTAGTCAGAGCAGTGCAGCAATTTTTTATAAGGCCATATTATAAATTCTTTTAAGTTCAGTTGGTACTTCTTCATTTTATTTTTTAGATATGCATGGGCACATCTGACAAAAAAATGGGGCACACTCAATACATTGCCACTAGGTCAGTCTAAAAAAGGTAAAGCTTAAGGGGGAATATTGGAATGTGGTACAGAATCATTCTAATCTATGAGCATTTTTACTTTTTTGACAGATATTGCAGTTACCGCATCACAGTTAGTGGCCGAGTGCGACGCTTCAAGAAAAACTAAAACCGTTTTATGACGTCACAAACAGAAGATCATCTTCAACCTGAGGCCCGCGTTAAATCTTGATAAGCGTCCTGGTAAATTTACATTGTTTGTTTCAAACCCTGCCAATTAGCCCTTCGCGCAGTAGTTCGTTTTTTTGGCCTCGCAGATAAAAGTCTGACCCCCTTAATTTTTCAGAAAAAATCTGACCCTCTCTACCCTCTACAGAAACCACTGCTTGTTTCGTTGTTTGGTTTAAAGCAGGGGTTCTAAACCTGGGTAAATTCAACCCTGGGGGTAAAATTCATATTCCAAGCGGTTGAATTTACTGAACTATAAATTGCAGCAAATGCACATTTTTACGAATCATTCTAAAGTGTAGGAGTTGGTTTGAGTATATTGAGGGTAAATGTGGTAATCTTGTTTGATAAAAGGGGTGAAGATAAGTAGAAAAGGTTAAGAACCACTGGTTTTAACAGTCGTTTCCTTGTGATCACGTTGTTAAAATACAAGGAAAATTGGCAGACCAAAAATGCATACTTTTGTGTGTTTTATCCAGCTTTCAGCAAACCTGTTTAAGCGTTTCGATTCCTCCTTGCAGACACAGGAGATGAAGATCTGAAGATGAATGTTCAGCACGCGAAATATATACTCAGTAAACATCATAATGTCTGATTTATTGTTGCGAACTAATTCCGTTCGATAGACAGTAAAAACCGCAAGTAAAAATAATTGTTGTTTTTCAAACTAATGGCGTGTTGCCTTAATACCGGATTCCGGTGTCAAGCGAAATTTGTGACTTGCGAAATTTCTGACTTCACGCCATGTGCGCATGCACAGAGTAATATTCTACATATCAAATACGCTGAGAAAACCGATGATTAGGGCTTGGGCTTAAGTGTTTAGGTATGTCGATTTTGGGTTTGGTTTAGGGTTAAAAAAAGAAAAATAATTCAGGTCTAAGAGTAAGTCCAATATATTTCAGTGGTTATAGTCATAGGTGTAGGAGCAGGTAAATTTTTGGGGGTACGAAGGATTTTAGCCCGAATTCTCCCAAACGTGTCTGAGAAAAACTCCAAAAATAGTGACCTCCAAAAAAATGCTCTTCATGTCATTTTGGGCGCCATTATTTTCAAATCAAAGCGGGTTTGGTGCCATTTTTGTTCATATCTTTTGAGGAAGTTTGCTCATATTTTCAGGGTGTTTGTGAAAGTTTTCAGACGTTTTGCCCGGATTTTAAGGAATTTTGCCTGGATTTTCACCAAATCAAAACTTTTGGGGGTGCACTTGCACCCACTGCACCCCCGTCTCCTACACCAGTGGTTATAAACATAGTTATTTTCTTACTGTAGCTTGTTGTGGGCATCTGACATCTAAACAATAAGTTTCAATTTACACAACACACATCAACAAAGCAATCGCTTTTTCTTGTGATTCCTCCATTACTCCCACCATGTCGGGGATGTGCACAAGCCATAAGTAGGGCAACCAAAAGTCAACCAAGTCAAAATTTTTCCACCTTTTCAAAAGTTTATGAAACGTCCACAAACCAAATTTCACGCTGATACCATGAGCCACTCGAAACTTATTAGGTCAAAAAAAGTCAAAATTTATCATTAGGTCAAAATTTTCTTGCAGCAGAGTTTTTTTCTCGTTTCGATACTGTATTAAAGTTATAACAATAGATTTTGATGTTTTTGCAAGTTTAGTTGCAATTCTGACATCGTAATGGGTTTGTTGCGACTTTTGACGTAAGAACATTGCTTAACCCACAACTGGATGATTGAATATTAAGTAGACCAGGCATGGCAATGCAAGAAACGTGGTCTTACAGTACTTGGTTTGGCAAATGCTTCAATCCATTATGCATGTATTGTGTTTTAACTTTATGATATTCTCAGATTTGTCTCTACTGTAGTTATTATGTACTGATCAACTTATCATGCCTAAGGTTAAACAACCAACTTCTTCAAAAGTATGAAGTATACTGCATGAACATACCTCTGAGTTTACTTCAACACCTAAGGGTGAATTATTTTGCAAATTCTGTAACTGCTTTGGGAAAAGTGACAAAAGGTTTACGGTGGAAACACATTGCCGCAGTGCAAAGCATCAACGAGGTTCGTTTCATGAAACTGAAAGTAGCCAGACATTTTTAAAACATGCTATGCCAGATTTTGCAGATAAACTACTTTTCATTTCATTTCAACAGCACAAAACTGTTTGTTTTCTAATACTGTATATGAATATGCTTTGTATTCCGCATTTCAACTGAAAAAGCAGAAAATTGGTAGGTCAAAATAAATTAAGTTTTTAGTTCAAAAATTTGTTGCCCTAGTAATAAGTGATTATATAAAACTAGCAAAATACCAACCGTCAAATCTTGCTTTAAAGTTAGTGAAAAGTAACAGTTTTCAGGCCCAAGATAAATATCTCGCAAGAACCTTTGTTTGCAGTGCCCTCCAAATTGTTTCTGTACCCCCAAACTCGGTTGTGAATTCTGAACTTTGTGCTGAGTTGGGATCAGGTGCCGGATTATTAATCTTTTTTAAAAAGTGAATTGGCTTCACTGGCATGTGCAGCGGACCGATTCAAAGAGCTCAGCCACGTGACCAGTGGTTCACTCATGCCTGTCAAGTTACAACGCACTCGACCTTTGACACCAATCAACAATGTGATTGTTTTATTTAAGGCTACGGTAACGCAGGATAAGATCGCAGAGCACTGACGCGGAACGAGTCGCTCAAATCCAGCATAGAAATAGAAAAAACGCGTTCAGATCCTGCTTCAGCTGTTGATGTGTTGAACGATGCGGCAAGTCCAGCGATTGGCTTCTGTGGGAAGCAACTGATTAGAAGCAGCAAAAATGAAGGTTGCATAGAATGGAATATGAATGCGGTGAAAATGGGAAGTGCATGTGGAGGTGAAGAGCGTTGCATCTTTCCTACAAAAGTGACCAAACCAGCGCAACGGCTCAGTTATGGTCAATTAAACGTTTTACTGCACTGGTGTATCAGCGAAAGCGGCTGAATTTTGAATTTTTTGGGTCTTGTGTGAAAACCCAAAGTTGAGCGTTGATCGAACGTTGAAAAATGAAAAAGAACGAACACACACGTCGTTGTTTTGCAGTGGTGTGTCAGCAAATATGTTCACAAAGTCTACGGTGATGACTCAGCAATATATCGCGAGCTGGAACAAAAAAAACGTCGAGAAATCACAAGTTGCAAAAAATCAGACACGGAAAACAAATCAAAGGTGTCAATCACAAGCACTGTGATTTCATCGATCAGCCAATTTGGCGGAAAAAGCACGGATTCAAAAACGGAGTATTCACAACAAGCCAATGTTCAATTTCACGGGAAAGCCTCTGAAGACAACTGCTGTAATTTCAATATTGTTGAGTATAAACAGAAAACTACGCGGCTAAAAAATTGACAAGACGACAAACCCATTTACATTTGATTGTCCCACAAACATACACTCCTTTCAATTATTATTCATCGTTCATTTAAAATTTTCGAGCTTTATGACCCACGACCATTGACAAGGCAGTTCATTGACGGTCGCGTCAGGAAGTGTTATGTCCACAACTTTACCGTCGCTTTTCCATTCCAGTGGTGCGCTCCACCCGAGCAAGCTGGCCTTAGAATCGGGGCCCATAGGCACCGGACTGCCCAGGGACAGCACGTTGTCCTTGGGCCAGGACTGAATGAAAACGTACACCGCACTTTTCTTGCTCGTGTACCAGATATGGGGGGTGAGGGTGTCGTTTTGGGAGCGCCATGGCACGCTTGAGTAAACAGCTTCGCCATTGACTTTGAGCCAGCTGCCGATTTGCTTGAGTCGTTCTTGGAAGATGGGGGCGATTATCCCGTCCTTGGTGGGCCCGATATTCATCAATATGTTGCCGCCGCAACTGATCGTGGAAGCGAGGGTCTGGCGATGAAGTGAATAATAAATAAACATCATTTAGTAGGGGGATGTCAGAAGAAAAGGTTTGGTTCGTTGTACGATGAGAGCAGAGTTTGCAAACTCATTGTGTGCGGCAAAAAAATCATGAACGCTGAAAGTCTGATTGGCCTCGCTGTAACGAACGTGTGATGTCGCTGTAGCGAACGTATGACGTCGCTGTAGCGAACACGGTGCCTCGCTGTAGCGAACACATTGCTCGCTTTAGCGAACCTGTTGCCTCGTGGGCTGCACCAATAAGAAAGGGTTCACAAAGGTCCATCACAAACTTGTCACACTGAACCGATAATTGTTACAAAAACTTTCTGTTAGCAAAAATGAACCAAAGGGATAACTAGCCAATGACTTTCAGGATTTAACCGAGACTTTGCACATTCTAAAGTGTGGTACATAAGCAGCAGACGATGAGCCATTATCAATTGAAATATGTAGCTGAGTTACTGAATTAGGGGACTTGTTTATTCAGACCCGGGTACTTACCGACATGGGCGCAATTAGGTGGGGGACAAGGGGGAAGTGTCAGTAAACAGGGTGCATGAGTTCGTCAAAAAATTTTTAAGGGTGCACCGTAACAAACAAGGTTGAAGAACACTGGCCTAGCTTACCTTTTCTTTTATGAACGCTATTCGGACGAAGCTCGGGCCGTGAAAATACACGGAGCAGAAAGGGTATACGCAACCTACTCGTTGGACGAGATCGTGTTGCTTGAATTATGAACAAAGCGAATTGAAGGCTCGAGGTTTGCCGTTGAGCCCAGGCCTGTGACCAGGTTTTAAGGTTGAGGGGGAAAAAATTTTTAGAGTGGGGTAAATTTTGCTTTTATCATATGTTTAAAACAAAATTTTCTGGTCAGAACAAAATTCGGGGGGGCATTGTCCCCGAATGCCCCCCGTGGCTACGGGCCTGGTTGAGCCATTGAGCAATGTGCCTGTCGTGTTCTGCTTTTGCAACTTTTCGATGATTCTGACTGCACGCATAATGAACATTTCAGCAACAAGGGCCCGTACGGGCAAGACCAGCAAAATGTGTGTTACTAGGAAACTGACTCGCGCATTTCATGCATCTTCAGACCTTGTTGAAAGAAATTTACAGGACGATTTCCAACTGAAAATCTTGAAGATGTGCGAATCGCCCGCGTGTAGACTTGTTACTTGCATAATTATTAAAAAGAATACGCGCACAATACTTTATACCCACCGCCAGTATTTCCTCGATTGTCAAATAATCGGCGATGGTCGCATCCCGTCTATAGCCCCACGACCTGCGGTCGATGGTGAAGCAGTTTTCCCACTTGTGATTTTGCAACTTGCCCGGGTTGTATCTGAAAATGTAGTTGGAAACACTGCAGGTGGTCGACGGCAGAGATGGCCACAGAGCAGAAGCGGACTCCTGCCGGTTGTTTGGATTTCAGGCCGGAGCTGGAGTCAACACTGAGGTCTGTGCAGGAGTCAATCAAAATTTTAATGACTTATTAAAAGTTTTGTAAGGATGCTTGTTGATGTCGAATGGAATTAACTGAGACGTGTTTTCTGACCCGGTGTCGTCATCTGACCCGGTGTCGTCATCTGACCCGGTGTCGTCATCTGACGCGGTGTCGTCATCTGACCCGGTGTCGTCATCTGACCCGGTGTCGTCATCTGACCCGGTGTCGTCATATATCGCAACAGTGTGACACTGGGTGGCAGTACCGAGCATTTCACCGCTAATGATGGTTTTAGAAGCTAGTGCACATGCGCAATGCAGTAATTGACAATGCTGCTGGGGAATTTAGGAATCCATGCCATAATCATGAGAATGTTGGGTTAATAATAATGTGGGCGAAAGCAGAAGACACATGACAGAAAACAAAAGATTATAAAGTAACAGCGTGCCGAAATGACCTACAGCGATAGGATCTGGCATGTTAAAAGTAATGTACAGTAGTACAGCAGTAGAGTATTTCTTTGAAAATACTCTAGCCTCCACCTGCATAGGCCAACCTCTGCTCACATTTTGGAACTATCCTGAACAAAGCTGGATGTTTGCTCTGATAGTTGCAGGTTTAGAGATAATCTATATTGTTTTGCCACTCTATAGCCTACATCAAATTTGAAAGGGATTGTAAGTTAAGCGTAATGTTTATCCTGTTAATTTTTTTTTGATATGCTCTCACATTCGCGTTAATGGATTAGTTTGGCACAGTCATAGCTCAGAGTTTTGTCTGAGCAAATGGTTAAAGTACGATTCAATATTTGTAATCTGGTGATCAGCTCCCGACCTTGGAGATTTAAAAAGAGTGAGTCTTTTGTAAAAACTGAAAGTTAACGTTCAATTCAAATAATTGTCAGATATCTGGTTAACCAACCGATGGCACCTTCTTTCGAGCCAGTTGTTACTGTCCACTGCTTGGCCGCACTAGACCTCGGGGCAAATGTTGAGCAGCCATTCGATTGTCTCATCGTCCAGAACCGGCAGGCCATGCGGAGGTCGATGAATTGGACATTGGAGGACAACATGGTCGACGGTTTGTTCTTCTGCGCAACACTCACAGTCCGCAGAGGAGGCCATACCCTGTTTGTAAGCCACACGCCATTTGTACAAGCAGGAGCGGAAATGTCCGACACCGGTGCGGAGGCGGTTAATCCGGACGCAGGCTGTTCTTGACGGAGACATTCGAGGAGGGTGGGTGCCGGAGTCGGGGATGAAAGTACGGAGTCTTGTAGTGTTGTCCAACCACTCCGCATTCCATCGGTGATCCGCCCAGAATGGCGCACTTGTGTTGTTGTCAGATGAACTGATGAGTTTCTCTCCGGCAATGAGTTGTGCCGTTAACGACGCCTTGCGGATTGTGACTGGATACCTGCGTCCTCCACCAACCGACAATCTTCCTGTCCTCGCAGGCATCCAACCTGCTGAGCTTCGTCGCAATGGAGCCACACTGTCTCTAGCGCGCCGTGCCGTGGATCCTGGACATCTGCTCCACTCAGCGCTCACCCGTCCACCGAGTAGTTATGCACGACGTCTCAAATCGAGACACCAATTTGTACCCGCCGCACAACAACCGATGGCGCCGAAGAGCCGAGACAAAAGTTACCTCCTGACTGCAAGAAACGCACAGTCGACTGTGTAGCGAATAGAAACACATTGTACGACGACCAGCGTCAACGCACCTGTCTTTGCAAGTGAAGTAACCGCCGTGCTTGCAGGGGCAGCCGTATCCCCATCGATCGTTGGTGACGACGGTGTCCTTGAACACACAGAAATGGAACAGAGCTCGTGACGCAAACAACACGCTGGTGGACTAGTACGTTGTTAGCGTTATAACTTCAACAAAAGAAAACCAACAAGGCAAACCAGTGTTCTATAACTTCCCACAAACTATGCCGTACAACATGGCTAAGCTCAAGGAAAGGTTTTTAGCGACTTCAGTGTGCAGTTCATTCGAAAAATGCATGATACCGGAGAGCATACAGTTAATTCTTTTAGCTAGCATTTTGCAATGAAATGCTGTGGTAGAAGAAACAACTTTCTTAACACTCAACCATGCGTAGTTCAATCCCAAGCGCAAGCTCCAAATCATGGCGATGCATGTAACTGTAACATGATCTCTCTTTGGACTATCTGTCCTCATACTGGTGCTGATGAACCTAATGTCGGGGCGCATTTGACAACAAGGCATTATCTTGAAACCAACCACTGATATATATAAATCGTGAAGTTAACTTCTCGACTTATGAAATTTTGCAGCTATACTGAAATTCTATTACGTGATAGAACGAAAAAGGAGTGTTAAATTAATCAAAATACATTTCAAGATAATACAAATATTTCCAATTTTGGTACTTTTTGATGTGCACACGTGTTTAAACAAAAATCAAAACACCATACTAGCTAGCAGAGAAAAAACTTTTGCATACTTGCAGATGTAATTCCAAAAACTTTTGGCAATGCCGTTTCAAAACACGGGAAAACAAAAATGGTCCTGAATCTTTTGAGATTACTCAGCACGAACAACTTCTGTCAACAATATTCCTCAAACACAAGTATCCGGGTTAAATGGCAGTTGGTGACCAGTCATGCAACAAACATTTTCGCTCAGAAAGAAAACAGATCAATTGAAAAATGAACAACAACTTAGGAAATCACCTTTACGGGACTTTCATTGTAGAGCCAAGCCAGGAATCCGGTCGAGTTCCAGTAGTCTACAGGGCCATTACCACCGTCTGACCACACGACTTCAGGCTTGTATGT
>JGI24158J21664_10007983_pt1 | contig 14060 bp, 8 predicted proteins | sample Ectturendosymbi3_FD_21664 | JGI IMG/M metagenome (IMG submission 21664) | reverse complement strand
TGATAAAACTGTTGCATGAGCTCAAAAACAGCAGTTGTTAACACAGAAGCATTCAGGCATTTGATAATGTCTCAGCAGGGAAGAAGGAAAGCTAAACGTTTGCTGGACTTCCAGACCCGTAACCAGTTTGGGACACCAGGGGGAGAGAAGAGCTTTCTAAGAGGGTGTTGAGTAGCAATAGAGATCACGCGCCGCGATCACTCCACTGCTACTAGGGTGCGTTGTCTTTATATACTTTCCAGAGATCCTTATCTCTCATTTGTGGTACCCGAGATCGCATGTGATGGTACTCGTACCATTACATCCGCCACTTATGAGAATGTCAATACTAACGAAAAAGTTCATTTGGCAAACTTCGTAGGCTGCACGCCAGACCACTGTTAGCCAGAAACAAAATAGCGTTTCGCAGATTTACTGTTAACTTCCATATTTTCTTGTTTTATGCGGAGCTGATATGGTTGCTGAATGCATACTTTCATTGTAAACCTGTGGCATTTTTCAGAAAAACGTGGTTAAAGAACAAAGTATTGAAGTTCTTTCAATTACCTCCAAAAATGAGTTGTTTCTGAAGAACTTTTTCTCACTGCCAACTTGTTTGTTCCAAGGTTCCATGAACTCTTCCCACCGGTGGGGGGTGCAGCTACAATAATGCATTACGTGTTTTTGACAATACATAGACGCAGCTATCAGCGAACCCTTCTTCAACAAATTGCTTCACAGCTGTCATCGCCAAGTGTACATCTTCGAAAGAGTGTACTGGTGATACTTGCAAATATTTTACTTGCAAACTTTTCTTAAGAAATCAATACTTGCAAGTTTTTTCTTAATAAAGCAAATTACTTATGCTGAACTTCTTGACAAAGAATTTGTAAACAATCTGCTCAATTATTGGCGGCTACGTTCAGGGGCGGATCCAACGAGCAAGGTTAGCGGGGAATTTCAATAATATTTTGTTGTCAAGTCGCATTACGGGTTCACTACTGTAAAAGAGATCAAGTATATTTCACAACACTACTGTGACAAAACAATGGACGACAGGATGGCCTTAAATCGCCAATGTTGTTTTCCGAATTGTACAAAATTATGGTGAAAAAACTTACTTTCATAGGTTTTAGGGAGCGATCGCCCCAATTGTCCCCCTGGATAAGTTACAGATTCTGCATGAATCAAAGCTGACGATTACCACTCAGTCGATGAAATATATGCCTACTCTTATAAAATCAACGTGACTGATTCATTGCCGTAAAAGGTCTCTTTCGATAGGAAGGCCATTTCCGTAGAAAATCTTAGGTCTCTTAGATACTGTAGGTAGAAAATCTCAGGTTGCTAAAAAGCTGAAGTAATGTACTATTAGGCCACAGACCCAACGGAACAAAGAAGCAACCACTGAAATTTTGACATAATTTGAAGCTGTGACAAATGGGAATATCATCAGCAGGCATAGCAAAAATGATCTGTGAAGACAACCGCCACATCATTTGAAACGTGATTGAAAGCTTAACAAGTGCACGGTTTTAACGCAACGCTTACAAATGCAACGTGAAAGATCTTTTTTTGAACTAAATCAGCCGCAGAAATATGAGTTACCAGAAAGCAATCTTAGTACACATACCTAAATCTGAAAATCACATTCCAGTCTTCGCTTTCTTGGTACTTGCTTTTTTGAGATGGGGCTGCAATTTCTGCACCACCTATAAAATATTGCACAAAATATGTGTAGTTAGCTAATTACTTTCAGTTTTGCATCTGAAACACCGATAAAATGTGCAAGCTCCACTTTGCACAAAAGCACAAGCTTTCATTTTGAGTTTCACCCATTATACTAGGGGTCGGCAACCTACGGCCCGCTGATCGGATCCAGCCCGCCAAGCAAAACCATCCGGCCCAAAGCCCCTTTACAAATTGTAGTAACTGTACGACCCGCCTAGTGGTACAGTATTATGTTTCATGATTTTGCCCTTCTTGCAACTTTTTGTATTGCAATTCATATTACGATCTACGTATGAGAAACCACACTGTTCTATAAATGTTCTATATGTCATATTTTAGGCTTTTGTTATGAACTGTGAAAATCAGGAGTTTAATGTGATTGCAATACAACAAAATGAACGGAATTGTTGGTGGAAAATTAGTACGGCCCGCCATATTTTGCAGAACTTGTGTTTGGCCCGCGATTAAGGAAAGGTTGCCGACCCCTGCGTTATACTGTACACATTGCAACTTAGTTCGCAAATTTTTCTGTTATGATCTCACTTGCGCGCTGTTGTGCATAAAGCACAAATATGTCCATAGTAGAAAGTTAACTCAAATCGCAACTGCTTGCATCAAGAACATTTTGAGAATTCGAAAAGCAGAAACTATATTCTACTTACGAAATGCGTAAGATAAAATGTGCTCAGAATTAGCTTTTCATTACTTCGTTACTTTTCCAGTGCTAAAAACGTGTATTGGAAATTTTAAAGATTCGTTTACAGTTTTTTTCTCAAAAACGTGAGCAATAAGCTTACCAAAGAAATTTCTAGCTTGACCAAAAGCTGTACATTCGTTTTGTAATAACTTTGTTGCACATTTTCAACTACGTCAAGATAATTTCTTGCTGCGAATATTATGTCCGTTATTGACTTGGGTGTTCTAATCAATGTCTTCAGTTTGCAGTTTAGGTTAAATGTCATAAAATCTTGAAGACGTTCACCTTTGATGATTCAAAGAAACGTTTGCTCCACTGCAAGTACAATAGGGCAAGTATAAAAAATTCTGATAATTATTTATACAAAGTGTTTATTACCGTAGATCGCCATCATCAAGAAACTTATCGATTTCAACTTTTTTTGAAAATTCCAGTCTTTTTGAAGGCCTCATTTACATCTGGTTTGAGTCGAAATTATGGATAAATCAACGTTGTCTTTGGTCATGTTTTGGAAATAAAACTCTGAGAATACTTTCTTTTCTCTCTTTTTTACCAGAATTATCTTGTTCTGATCGTCGGTCTTATACGAATCGCTATTGTGTGGTCTTGCGTAAAATAGTTCACAAAACAGATCAATGATGATGACACCAGTAACTGTGCAAAAACGTTTGTTATCATTTGCAAGTAAGTGATGTGGCAAGACCTCTGATATAAATTAATGTAAATCATAACAAAAAAACATTCATCAGCACACCGCATGCACCCAGTACATTCCATCCAGTGATACCGCAAAAAGGACATTCTGAGTGATTCGTGCACTATGAAAAATGCGTATGCTGTATGCGACAGAACCTCTATGAGAGATGATGATTTGATTGATTCATTTACATGCTCCCCAGCACTAGTAGGACTCCAAATACCTCGCGGTCAACAGCAGATTCATTGCTTTGAGAAATACTAAAACAAGCCCGGACAAGGGTTAAGGGTCATTCATTTTCTCAGTCATCAGTAGACATTACTGCGCATCATCTAGTGATTCCCAAAGAAAGGCGTGGCCAATAAGTTGGGGCCAGTCCAGCTCTAGGGGCTGTCGGAGTGGAAAAATATTTACCACCTGTTGCACTTATCGGTTTCCCATAACTAGACTGATTGCCGTGCATGACTGAAGAGCTCAATCTACCCTCAAAGAGTCTATTTGAGTCCTGCTTGTAGCCCACCTCTCCCGGTCAAAATGGACCTGGAAAAAATGACGGCTGAAAGGGATTCCAGTTCCCAAACTCTTGCACTCCCTAACCACAACACTATTAGGGGATGCAGTTAAACACCATGCCCGGGTCTTAATTTGTATTTCGGTGAACTACTGCTATTGCAAAACTTGTACTTTACCCACACCTAATTAGTAAACCCTTTCATTGTTGCAAAATATTAATCGATCATGACGAAATACTGACGAAAGTACTGTACTAGCACAACATACTAATGTGCTTAAGTTTGATGGACAAGTTCAACAAAAACAAACTGAATAGTTAAGAAAAATTAGTTTTTATCACTCTATGCTGCTCGAAAACAATCTAAATTACAGTATTTGTTATCCTGTCTGAGTATAAATATCCTGAATTTTTTTGCCAAGTATCGAGGAAGCGAGGACATTTGCTAAACACCATTTCATCGTGCACGTTTCGATGATAGTGGTCATTTAAATGTGAACAAAATCTACTTATGAATTATTACTGAAAGCTCCATTACCTATTTTGAAAAAACACATCGATTAAACAAAGCTTCATATTTATCATACTTAACGCCAGCGACGGCGGAGAACGGGGACATGGCGGGGGCATTACCCCCCTTTTAGAAGAGGGAAATTTGTGGCAGAGGTGCCTTTTCATAACAGCGTGGTAGGTAATTACATGGTTTATCAAAACCGAATTGAAACAAATATGTTTGCAGCTTTCGCACACCCACAAAATTCAGAATGGTTTTCTATAATTTCTGTTATTATTTTTGAGGTCAACACTGTTCCTGAACAGAGACAAGCATAACTGGTGACAATTTTTTGTTCTTTATATATATCCATTGCACTCAAGCCTTTCACTGCCCCCCTGTCGCTGCTCCAGCGTCCCTGCCTGACCTTTTATCATAACTGAATGAAACCAATCACTAAATTGCTACATCGCAGTTAAACACTTCAACCAGTCTAACTGCTTGGAAAAACAATAAGCTACTTTAAAATATTTTGGAGCCCTGATCATTGCAACACTAATTAGTCCCAAGCTTTCTTTTCAAAACGATTCAGAGGCTTAAGGAGGATTTTTTCCACCAAAACCTCACATTTCAAAGAGCCATCACCAGAGCTCAAAACACAAGTCCGACCACTAAAGCGCCCTAAAAAGCGTCAAGCTCAATGCTGCTCAAAAACGTGTTTACAATTACCCATGAAATGAAGTGAAACAGAATTACAATACTCACTGTCCATATCATAAAACTTTTGCAGTCGCTTCTCCACATAGTAATCACAATCAACATTTTTTGCTTTTCGTATTCTGTAAATTCCCGTCATTTGGGTCTGAGGCGTCGTGTTGACGAAACGTAAAGGCATAAAAAACGAAGGCGCACCGTATCCAACATCCACAACATATTGTTCGTTTTCAATTGAAACCTTCAAGAAAAAGCATTCGGGCTAACAGATCACTGGATCAACGACTACTGTTAAAAGTATTTCCAGAGTTTCACTGTTCACAGTCTGTAACTTGTCTCTACGGTGGATGCAGCCAGGGCCGAATTTGCCGATAGGCTATGTACACATAAGCCTAGGGCCTCAAGAGCCAAGGGGGGCTCCAGCAAATTGTGGTAAGCACAGAGTCAATTGACGGTATATGATCAGTTCGATAATATTCGTCAAAATTTTATGTCTCCATTAGTCCTAAACTGAGTTTTATTCACCTAATCAGATTTCGTGTTAATAACGCCAGAGTCTTCCAACGAGTTTCTACGAATCTCCATATGACCGCTGGTCAAGCCGCATGCCGACAATTGCACCGTCAAACTCAAAGTATGTTGGCTGCGTTCGGAGTTTGGGGAATCATGTCGATTGTTGCGTGTGAATCAGGCGAAATAACTTGTGGCTATTCGTGTTTGAAATGCACATGATCAAAGCTTATGGTTGTACTGCAGAAAAGAGCTGGCAGCATTATCCTACAATAAAAACATGGTTGCTTGATCTGAGCGATCAGCAGACTTTTTAGCGTTTCTTTTACGTAAAGCGCGTTTAGTATTTTTAGATGTGATTTTTTTCATTTTAATTTTCTTTAACAACGTCATTCAGAATCAGATTGCTATGGAGTACTTTCGCAAGTTTGCATTGCTCCCATGCTGAGCAAATCAGAGATCTTGGTGAGCTTGAATAGCAAGCAAAAGTCACTTTGCCAACTGGCAACCACAGAACTCCATCACAAAAAGACAAAGAAAAAGGAAACAGCAAGAAAATGACAAAAGCGCGTTTGGGTCTGATGCCTTAGCTTAGTGGTTCTTAGTGTATCCAATCACGCGGGCCCTTATTTCTTAGCATGTTGGTCACTAACTAGTTTTTGGGATTCAAAAACATTAGAAACGAGTTTAAGGGTCGCAATGTTTCAGAAGAGATTGTCCACATTAAATATTCGGTACATTAAATGTGAAAGTCAGGCAAACAAATTTTAATGAATTCCTAGATGACTTTGTTATGAAGAAGGTCAGGACGGAACCTTTTTGACTGTTTCCTGTGCTATGTTCAGCCTTACTTGATTCGATGATTGCAGCTTTTTATTTCTTAACAAGTATTTCAATAATGACAGCATAATGGAAGTTTACACTAGACCCGTTGCCACGGGAATATTGGTGGACTCAGCCCCTCCAAACTGAGATATGAAACATTAAATCAGTTGAAATTTTAACAAATGTTCAGAACGTAAAGTCCTCTTGCGCAAAGGTAAAACTCCCTATTAAAGACTTTCTGGTGACGGTTCTGGTTTAAACCTCACGCCCTTTGCGCGACGGTTACGTTGCGGTTGATTGTTTGCAGTCTGAAAAAGTAACAAACACGCGAATCGGGAATCTAGCAGTTGCAACCATTTGGGTGCATTTTACTTGACGTATTTAGCTCGCGTGTGTGAGATTTTTACAGCCGTGGTAATTTTNGTAAGCGAATCGCAACGTGGTCTTTACGTTGTGCTTTAACGTCTTTATGCCGCTACACATGTGTGCAGTGTGCTTGTTTGTTGNTTTTTTTAGCACAGACAAGAAAAAACAGTTGTGAAACGTAGGCCATGTGTTTTGTCAAATATTCACCCGTGACGTTTTCGGTTGGTTTGCCTGCAAAAATTAACAATCCTGTTCCTGCCAGCCGAGTACTGTTTCAACAATTCCATGTCACTGAACGTTTTTGCGTGGAAGGGAGCAACAAGCACAGTGGAGCACTCTAATAATAATTTAGAATGTTTTAGTGTCCATACATGTACCCCTAGAGATACATTTGTCTATCTGAAAGGGTACATTTAAGGTTAACAACAGAAGTGAAAATATATTTATATATTTTTATTTCAAAATATTTATGCACATATCTGTGAATATTGTTTCCAAAAATCGTTATATCAGGTTTTTTAGGGTGTTTTAGAGACCCGATTCGGGCCCCTAGAATTGAAAATCGGGTCCTTAGAATCAGAGAAATCGGGTCCCTACAGGTCCATGGTGGCTATCTAACAATTTCCTTAAAAACAAACCCTTTTATATGCTTATTGGTAAATATGTCAACTTAGAGAGATAAAAACGGTGTCTTACTTTATAGTTCTAAAAGTTCTTTTAAAAATTCGGTGGATTTTTGTTATTCTACTCAGCCTTTTTGTCATAAGAAATTTCAGGGCTACAATGCTAATCTGTCAAAATGCTGAAAGGGTACATGGTCACAGAAACATTAAGAGCCCCTGTTTTAGAACGTCAATATCGTCATTTTCCTCATAACAGTGGGTGACGGGCCTCACAAGTGGGTTAGCCTAAGGCCTCGCATCAGCTAAACCCGGCCCTGGGTACAGCAAAAAACTTTTAACCAAGCCCAGCTTTCACAGGAAGACAGTAACTTTTAAATGAAGGTATGATCTTTTTTCTGTCTGTAGTGTCCATCAACGCAGGGCCGGATCAACCATTGGGCAAACCGGGCAAATGCCCGGGGCCTCGCGCCTGGATATCAAAACGCTCTTTTACTGGTTTTTCATATTTTTAGGCTGTTCACCACGAGTCGAAATTGTAGAGCTTTTTGATTAGACTACTGCGTTTGGTATATAGGTCAGGGAAACTGGTAACTTTGGCATTTATCGCTTTTGAGTGACTTAAAAGAATTGAATCAAACAGCACCACGCTTTATGACCCAAGAATTAGATCGAAATCAGTGCATCCCATGGACGTCCGCAGAAATTTTTCCAGGGTGGGGCAACGTTCAAATTTTCCTTCTCCTTTACAGGTTGCTGACGATGCAATGCAAATAGACGTTCACAAAATGCTCTGCCCTTTCTACCCCATTAGTCTGTGCTGGTTTAACCTCAATTCTCAATCGTTTGTCTCAAACATTTTCTACACTTCGGCTAGCAGAAATGCTTTTCTTTTCATAAACTACCTAATATCCATTTTTCGGACACTTTCTACAAATAAGTCATAATTAAATAATAATCAAGGTCCAGAACAACATGAGCGGTGAAAAGACACTTTCACAAAACTGTTCCAAGCAATTAGAAGTAGAAATATATGTTGACAAGACAGACAACTTACTAAAGTTAGAACACCACGCAGGCTTTAAAAAACTGAGCAGATCAATTACGAAAAATCGCGGTAGCAAATATAACTGCTCTTAGTGCTCACTAAGAAGTCAGAACTAAACCTTAACAATAAAGACGCGTTCCCACAAGTCTACATTGATGTATTCTAACAGTAAGCTACGTATTTTTATGTTACGTGAAAAGAAGCCTGCATAAGAGTCGATTGATTAAGCTATTCATTCGAGCACGATGACCACGCAGTCTCACACTACCAATGGATTTTTCAAACTTGTAGAAGCATTGCTGCAGATTTACTCATGCTTCTTTTCACACAGTAGGCCTATATAACTATATGTGGCTTACCGCTATCAACAGTGTCACTGTCTCGCTGCCTTACCTGCCAAGATGTCTGTGTTCAGCAGTCACATGCAGGGCTCCCATTCAGTGATTTCAAATAAACCCAGATTGCACACCACAATAAACCCGTATTATCGTACAATAAAAACAGATCCGTGGACAGCGGTAGCGGGGGGCCAGTCAGGCCCGTCGCCAGAATTTCGTAGCAGGGGGGCCCAAAACCACAAGGGGGGCACGTTTTTCAAATACAATATTGGATGCATGCAGCAACCGGAGGGTCAAACATGAAATGGGGGGCAAAGATTTCAAATGGGGGGAGCCCGGCACCACTGCCCCCCGCTGGCGACGGCCCTGGGGCCAGTGGTGCCCAGCCCCCATTTAAAATCTGTATCCCCCATTTCATGTTTGGCCCCCCGGTTGCTGTATACATCCAAAATTGCATTTAGAAAATATTGCCCTCCTTGTGGTTTTTGGTCTCCTCTGCTGCGAAATCCTGACGACGGGTCTGAATTAAAACCCAGAAAAATTATGTTACCAACAAAAAATATGAGTGTGCTTGTTTGATTTGAAACGATAATCGAATACTGATTTAATTATAGTCCCTCCTTCAAATTTTCTTTTGCAACGAAAACATCAACATTTGGAAGACCTTATTTGTTGCACAAGACGTTTTTCATAACGCTGGTAACATACTCCGTTGATAATATCTCTCACAAATTGTAGGAGTACATTTGTTATTAAACTAGGTAAATTTGTGCAATCTTGAACTGCAGCGTGATCTAAAATCCCACAAAAATATACACCTAATGCCTTCTTCCCCTAATTGAAATTTGTTTTTTAATTTGTAGGCTATGCATAGAGTAACATCGAAATTTAAACAATCAGTCCCAACCCTTGTTTCACCAGTTGCTTCAACTGACATTACACACAATAAAATTATATATATATAACCCCGACAATGATCTTATATGAGGATATGAAACCAGTGATTACTAAAAAATGAAACCGACTGAACACGTTCGGCTTCATCCGATATGCGTACTTTCTCACCTGATGCGCGCATGCAAACACTTTAATACAGGGGCGGATCCAGCCAGTAAGTTTAGGGGGCGATTTCAGTGGATATTTGCCAGTCAAGTCTCATTATGGGTTCACTACTGTAAGAGAGATGAAGTACACTTCACAACACTGCTGTGACAAAACAATGGACGACAAAATGACCTTATATNGCGAATGCTGTTTTCCGAATTGTTCAAAATAATGGTGAAAAAAGTTACTTTCATAGGTTTTAGGGGGGCGATCGCCCCAATCGCCCCCCCTGGATCCTGTAATATAAAGTTATCCTTATATTATTGAAGTTGCTGATAAATTTATTACTTCAAACACCCAGATCTAACGCGATTTTTCATAATCAAACCTATACACACCCAGGTCGACTAAAAAAGCAGATCTGGGTGGACAACTGAAAGACCCGCAGTGGGAGCCCTACATGGTCACATGCGGAAAAACGCCTAATACTACCGCAACTTGAAGTGAACGTTTGACGATTTGTTACCGCGTTATTCAGCAAGAAAGACCCACAAGTAGAACAATCCCCTAGCTAGCTTCGCAACCTTCCTCTACCTACAGTCAAAGGAGAGGACTGTGACGAACTGCAATCTCATCATTGCATGTTTGAACAAATTATGTTAGTCAACCACATACGAACCACCGTACATGATCACCACCAATTGCCTCTGAAGTGTAGGCTGCCAAATTGTATCTGTTTTTACGTTTTTGACGGTGTTTTTGCAAAGTTGAAACGAGTGTATGTGAAACGCTGCTCAGTTGTGCTAAGCGTTTAAAGGGCCTCGCGGTCACAACTTTGCCCGGGGCCTCGCGGTCATTTAATCCGGCCCTGATCAAGGTTCAAAAGTAAATTGAGGAAAAAAGATTTTATTCCTGCAGTTAGCAGTCGAACTATAGGTACAAAAGAAAATTAACAGTTTCAAACATGTGGACGCAATCAGAAATTTCACAGAAGTTTATATCCTCGGCGTCACACCAAGTTCTGCACATATCAGTGAACTTTCCATTAAACAAATAGTTACAGAGTTGCTAAAAATGTGACTTACTAATTCTTGGATCTCACCTTAAGCAGCAAGTGATCAAAAGGAAAATTGAACTCATCTTTGGAAACCAACAAGCAGCTACCTTCCAGAATCTCAACGTCGTAGCCGAGCAAGTCGAGAACGTGCTTCAAAAGTCCATTAAGTTCATAACAAAAGCCACCCCTATGTTTCGTAACAATGTTGTCGTAAATATCCATCATGTCCTGGCTTTTTCCTTTTCCACCAAAAAAGTCAAGAGTATCTTGGGGAATATTCATAGCATGACATTGGCATATTTTTTCAAGATTTTCTACACTTGTTTCTTTTGTGCCGTCAAACTTAATCCTTTCCAGGTATTTGTCGACATCAATATTCATTGTTTAATTTGAATTACTTTCAAAGGGTTATTGACAAAAAAATGACCAATGCTGAAACCCAAATAAAATCCAAGCACGAGGTAAGGTAACGACTACAAAAGTGATTGTTTAATATACTGTACATGGACATTATTGCGAAAACGAATGTTGCCACTTTTCACACTAAAACTTGGTGTTATCAGTAAAAATGTTTAAAGATGTTATTGAGTTGGATAATAGACAAAAACTTGTGGCAGATGTGTTATCTTTGTTTGAAAAGTATAAATACATTTGAAAGATTACAGTTGCGTTACTATCAATAAATACTAAAGTACTTTCTTCGGGCAAGTCTCGGGTTTTAAACTAATTTTGTTATTAAAAACTTGTTTATTGATGTCAATCTAATTTGAAGCAAACAAGGAATACTAATACAGCATCAGCGTAACTTTAGACTTTTATTTGTACCGATCTGCTGCATTGCGCCTGTACGTTCTAGAAAAATTTGCTTCAAGCAAGTAAAGGTGAAATACAATCCTACTGCGCTTTAAGTTTTGTCATTGGAAAACATCCCACCGCTTTTGCTTTGATGCATAGTGAGGTAATTAAACTTTGGTTCCATCATAGGACAAATATAATAATTTTGTGCTTCTAAAATATTTAAAAAATAAATATATAAACGTCCAAAATGTAAGAAACCCTCGTTCTAAATGTAAAATAGATGCGCCTGGTTTTGCCCATGCAGAAGCTTGTGAACATCAGCACTAACTGTACTTCCATACATGTCTTAGGAGAGGAGGATGCTAGAGGTACATCGTACCCGGGAAAATGGAAGTACGCATGATACGTTTTTCTGTAGTATTGCAATTAAACTAGTTGTAAATCTTAGCAGGGTAGCTGTTTCATCTTTATTCTGATTACTATACAAACAAGCTATAGAAGTTTCGACGGGGCCCGGTATCACTCTTTGTACCCCTGGTAAAATTTCTCTCAGAGATCCTGCTTCTGTACTGCATCCCACGCGCAGTGTTTCGAACTGTTGATACAAGCATGGGCGTCGGAAGAATTTTTTCCAGAGAATGGCCAAAATTGATTTTTCCAATGGCAACCAAAAATATTTTTCCAGGGGAGAGCCAAAAGTGGTGAAATTTTATTTTGTCCTCTCCAAAGTAAGAAAGCAACCTTTTTTAGCAGAAATTTTATAGAAAATTGTCAAATTTCAAAACTCAGGGGGGCAAGGTCCCCTTCTGACCCCCTTACGACGCTCATTAGTACAAGTAGGCTACAGCATATTTGCACAGGAATAATGTGTTTCAAAAGAACTTTGCCTCAGAGAAAAAGAATGAAAGATTTGCACAAATACATGTAACGTATTTAGAAAAGTAGAAGTACTACTGGTTTTGTCCAACAACAGTACTGGACTCATTTTTCATAGAGACCGCGGTTTTAAATTCTGCTGGTTTTCACAATTTTTTCTTTCCTGTATCACCTGCGAAACGTTTGGCTATAACTGAAGTAATAGTTCTTTTGCAAACTAAGTTTTAACCCAGCAGACGTGACGTAAGAGCAGCCTGGTTGCTTTGCAATTCGATGCTGGTCACATGACGCTGAAATGTGCTATAGACTCTAACAGGGATTTGATTAGTTGGGTTGGTTGTCATCGCTTCATCGGCTGAAATCAATCAGTTTTGAAAAAGCAAGACATGAACAAAGACAGTTTGTCTCAACTAAAATTCTGATAGTGGTGGAACAGCTTGAAATGGGTTTGCTCACGTATAGTCTATAACTATACGTCTGTATCACACTAGGAAGGTAGATAACACTATTGGGTAACAGTATGGTGGGTATGACACACTATTTGCAAGTGTTTTCGTCCTCACTTAGGAACAGAAGATCTTTGCAGATTTTACCAGAATCGTTATTGAAATTTGTCACACAACAGATGAGTTGCTGTTCCATATCCTTGGAAAAACTTAAAGTTAATCTTAATACTCTAGTTTTCGTAATTGTTTGCAAAAACTGAAAAATAACGAGTTTCAATTATCAAAAAAGATAACTACACTTTCAAAGAGATAATTATCTTTTTAACATATCAAAACCCTTACAGTACATAAACTATTTCCAATTTTTGCCAATTACAGTATTTCTCGATTTTGCAAAATCTTTTGGCTGCGGGGGAATGATCGCTTTCCTTGCACTCAGGTTTCCTACCATTATGCCTTTCCGGCTGATAATTGTAATGTTAATGATTTATCGCAGACAAACAATCGTTGTTTGCATGGCAAGCAATTTGTAGTTGCTTTTTTATCCTCCATCTTTCAGTGGCGCAGCCAGCGTTTTTGTAAGGGGTGGGCTGAACTTAAAACTTGTAGAAACAAAAAGCCTAAAAAAGAAAGGGGCATTACTTGTTATTGGAACAGCCAAAAAAAGTGCACATATTTACTGTGCTGCATAAACAATTGATTGTATTCACCATATATCTTAAGCAAAACCACTACATATTCACATTTCTCAAAACACAAGCGACAAAAGTGTTGCACTTTTAGTCGCAATATGTTCCAAACCGACTGGCAGAAGCCACCCATGCGGGGTAAGGCACACGCTTATAAAAATTGCAAACATAGCCTGCAGCCTCAGCAAACTGCAGATAAAGACCTTAACAAGCATCGGATATGTCTTTAGTTACAGAATAATTGTCAGTGTATAGACTCCAAAGCTCGATGGGCATGCATCAGTTGCAATAAAGTCTTAAAAATGTCTTCGTTGTTGGTGGGGCGGTTTGTATGCACTGTCATTGAAGCCAAACTAGTGAAACGGTCTCTTCCCATGATTGTTTTCAGGTCTTCAAGTGTCTCAGTGTGCTGAAACTTTGTACAACAAACAAACTTTAATCGGGCTCTACTGGCGCTAAAAACATAAAAACACGTTAAAAACTTGCCAACGTTTCGACAGTTGATACAACTGTCTTCATCAGGCCTAAAAAACGAAATGCCATGACATGCGAGCACAGATGTTATAGAATGTGTGCGCTCCAGGCGGCGCCGTGCTGATAAGAACTCGGGAGGCGGGGAAC
>JGI24158J21664_10007982_pt1 | contig 14062 bp, 5 predicted proteins | sample Ectturendosymbi3_FD_21664 | JGI IMG/M metagenome (IMG submission 21664) | reverse complement strand
TAACGTAATTTGAATTCGCTTTGCATGTCTCTTTCGTAACATCATTGTTCAGCGCCTTAGAGCGACATGTCGGATTTCGGCGCTTTATAAATGCATGAATTGTTATTATTATTATTATTATTTATACCTATCGCAGTGAATATTATTTTAAAAAATCACTATACTGTATGTTTACTGTTAAATATATCTATCATTAGTCATGATAAAATGTTTTGTCATGAGAAATTTTAGGGGTACATGCTCGTCTGTCGATATGCTGAAGGGGTACATGGTCAGAGAAAGGTTAGGAACTCCTGTCCTAAGCCGACAGCTTGCAGCACATGACCGAAATGTCTCAGCGAAAAAAAAGCGGTCTGGGACTAAGTGCGATGCGGTCCAGCGCAACGTCGAACAACGACACAAATGATCAGATTTCAAATGATGCATTCAACTTGCAAGACAGAAATGACGCTGAAATCGTGGCGGCGACAACTTACTTGAGGATCACCAGCACTTGGGCAACCAAACCTCTAGCAATTAAAGCGGGACTGGGTTGGATATCCAACTCCAGCAAAACAAGGCGCGCAACGTAAAAAACGCACTTGTCAGCGCAAGCAAGCAGTGAAAGCGATCAGACCTCCGCATCCGGCTTCGACGGATGTTGCGGAGGCGAGAATGCTGACGCACCCCATGTTGTCATGACAACACTTGTTCATGCGATGCTTGTCGCCCTGAATTGCCACTTGCCCTCGCGCTGACTGCTTGCTCAGCGAACCAGCAATGGAGGCACAAGGGTCAAAAGCAGGCCTTGGCTCATCACACACTGCGGTTGGCCCGGAGGCCGACGGCTTTGAACTGATCGAGCTGTAGACACGAATGAGCGAGCTTGCCGATTTTGCTGCGACCGTGTCGGTGCACCAGTTGACGATTCTATCTACGCGGCGGTCGATCCCGCGTTGTTCCAGATCGGTAAAAAATGGCCTTGACGTTTACGTAGTTTTGTGACCGCAGTGAAGATCCTAGCAACCCGCTCATTAAGATGATGCAAAAGAAAGTCGATTCTGCTGTAGCAGCAGTTCACAACCTGGGGGTCACGACCCCAGAGGATCGTGAGCCAGTTTTGGACGTGTCGCGAGTAGAATTTTATGTACACAGCTGTATTACATTTGCTTTGTTAAAGTTTTAGATGGGGATCGTTGATTTATGGAGGGTTGCTATAATGGGTCGCGGTACAAAAAGGGTAGAAAACCACCGCATAGTAACGCATCGTCAGGTAGATTTCAACGATACAGAGCAAATCTACACGCTGCTGGAGATTATTTTCTGCCGCGCACTGCCTGGGTCCTGCGACAAGAACAAAAGCCTCAGAGCGCTAAGACCGGAAACGGCAAACATGAGACGTCAGCGGCTGCGTCAATCACAAGGTAATTTGTTCACCAGACATTTCATGTAGCACAGGCTGATTCTGTCACAACAGCCGGACAGCCAAAGCAAGCAATGCCAACATACGTTACAAGCCGATAGCCACGACAAAGGTCTCGTCTTCCACGAACTCTTTCAATCACAACTTTTGTTTGTCAAAAGCTAAAAACCAACAACTAACAGACAGCTAAAAATGCTTTTCTCAATATTTTCACAAGTGAGGCTTAGCGTTTTTGTGAAACCGCTGGACAACGATTTTTACATTTTGTTTTCCCCAAACGAATGGGCAACTTACTTACATTTTTTACATTCTGGATCTATTTGCAGTACACCCACATGTTTTGAATGCATGAATCATCGGAGTTTCATGCATTGACGCATCAGAAGGAACTTTAATTCTCGGTTGATTTCCGTATCAACCGCATTGCATTTCTGAACCGCTAGCTACATTGCATTTTGCACGACCATCATATCATCACGTTATAAATAACTGAAATCACATTCATGGAGCCCTTAAATCACGGACCCCCTTAGGGGTTTGCGTGCCTCAGGTGAAGAACGCGTGGTTTTGACTGTCGTCACCAGAAAAATACTGAAAAATTTGAAAGAGCCAATGTTTTTTTTTACAAAATTGATGCCAGCTTTAAGGGGTTTTGGCTTTTGTTCTGAAAATTCAAAAAGGGCTAATAGACTTTGCAAACATTTCGATTACTACCACGATGATTAAGACCTAATTTCAACTATTTATTGCAGCGTTTTTTCTTGAGGGTTCTGAAATGTACTAGGTATATCTGTGACCTACAAATGTTTAAGAAACGCTGGCCTAAACAGTCGCATGACGACTCTGCAAAAAATCAATGCCACTTCCATACAGTGCACTTTAAATCACTTGCGCTGCGAAAGAGTAGGTCATAAAAATCGATACATAGAAGACAATCAACACGACAAGGACTCAAACCGGAATTATTCGCGGGTTCTCCGCCGCTTTGTGCCTGTGATCTTTTTTCGCTGAGGCATTTCGGTCATGTGTCCCATAATAATATTAAAACTCGCCAGAACAGTATTCACTAGCCTACCTTCTCAGACATTATGACCGAATTGACTTGATTTTGTTCAGCTATTTAAAAAATTTGGTCATGACCGAAAAAACAAACCCAGCTTTGTACGACAACAGATAAAGTGCGAAGCCGAAGTTATGTCGTAACAATGCCGGATGCGACATCTCCGAAAGGGGGGCCACAATTAATCAAAATTTTAATGAAATACATTGAAAATTTATTTCAAATATTTTTTATGAAGTAAACAACATCTCAATATATGTTGCAAAACATTGCTAAACGTAACAATTTTTAACGTACATAAATCTACTGAAGGTATCGACGACGTTGGCCTTCAAGCAATGTGTTCGCTTCCAATTTGACCCAACCATTGGCTTAGTCTTGGCGTGACTGCAGCAACGTGAAATTCACTACGTGTGTCCACTTGGCGTTTAGATGGGCCCCTTTTATGCAAAACTAGATACGTCACCAACAGACACAGCACAATCCAATAAATGATAAGTCAAGCAAAATGGTAAGTTACTTTAATTCATTCAGGAAAGCTGTGCCTTGACAAGGAATAGCTGAGACAGACATTTTCATTAACGTGGAACAGTGATGTGACAGTATAGTCGCAGGCCGGTAAAACTCAGAAAGCTCAACGGGCCAAATTATTATCAACATAAATTTGCATCGGGCAGCAAAAGTCGATTTTATTTCGATGTGGAGATTTCGTTGTAGTATGGAAGAAATTATAGAAAGATAATTTGCTTGTGCGAGGTCGAGCTTCTGCAGCGTTTTCTACAATTGAGAAAGCTCTCGCGGGCCGCCCGCGTGTTGTGCTGGCCTGGGTATATAGCTATAGTGGTTCCACCCCACCAAGAATCGTACAGAAGTTAAGCTTATCGACCAAAATGGATTTCGACTCAAACTATTTGCCCAGAGACAGAATCACAGAACTTTCACCTATTACAAAACCAGATGTACACATGCGTTTCACGAATATGGAGACTGATCTGTACCTGTGACAGAGCAAAGACTAAAATCCGGAAGCATTTCAAGTCAATTTTATCTAGATCGAAAATCGTCACCATATGCATGCCAGAAGTTTCCGTGTCGAAGCTTCTCGCAAAGTAGACGAGAAATTCCTTCGTAATTTACTGTGGTGCAGTCTAACTCCACCTGTCGCCCATAGGACAGAATCGTTTCTTCTTGTGTGTTTTGTGTACACATGGCATTGTTTTAGAACTGTAAGCGTGGAATCGGTCGATCATGCCGCGAACATTTTAATTTGCCAAGTCTTCACTGCAACACCAGGCAAAAAGTGCAAAACCTAGGTCGCTAGGTGAAAATCGAATCTAGTTCACCGGAGGAACTGACTCAGCTCGATTGTGAAAAATCAAAAAGGCTTACGCCTTTGTAAGTGTGTCTGTTTCTTGCGCTTCTGAACAAGAATATATGGGTGTGACTATAAGAATGTTTTTTTTCTGACAAACCATGATTTCAAAAAATCTGTTGAAAACGAATGTTAAATGCAACCGAAATAATTTTCGACACGTTTTGCCAACTGCGTCATGCAACGAGCCAACGATTGTACTTCTGCTTCAAATCGAAAAGCGCTTTCACTTCATCGCGTGTGTAGAGATCACTGAACTCGTTCGGCTTGGTGGTAAGCGCAACAATGGTAAATAAGAGCTGAGATTTACAAACATTGTGCAGTACTTCTATCGAGCATAATTAGGGCGGAGAATGCGCGTTGGGAAGATTTCGGTTAGTCCAGCACGATTGTGAGCCGATTCAAGCAAGTTTCTGGTCAACGGATGTAAAGTTGTTGCACGGACACGTACAAAGCGACCCACAGCGTTCGTGCTACGTCAGCCACCGCACGACAGCCCGCTCGAAACAGCCTGAGGCAGACCTGTCATATTGGTTTTGCTGCTGTGCTGCAACTGGACGCAACGCATTTCAGGAGCAGATAACTTACTTTTTGCCCACTTTCAGTGTCCAGTTAGCTTCTCTAGCTTGTAAGCTGAAGCAAGTACAACTAGCACAAGTCTGTCACTTTTTTTAAATCGCAAAAAGCACCGACCCGGGAGTTTTCAACCTTGTTCTGCTCATTACCCATTCAACTAGAAGTGATATTGGTTGTGGCCCATAACAACTAGGGAAGATATTGGTGGTGGCCCAAAGCTTATACTCTCATAGATTAACACTTCTATTGCTTTAGCTTAGCATAGGCTGCTGCGCTATAACAATTGCAATGCAGTGCCATAGCATAGTAATTCTCGTAAATACAGCTCCAGCTTTAGCATTGCTAAATACGTGTTATGTCAAAAACGTAATATTCAAGTCGAACTTCTTACTGTTTATCTATCTTATTTGATCACAATGACATCACCATACAAGTCTCCATAAATAATGGTTTCATTGTGATTCATGCCAAGATCTGCGGTCCACTGCAAAAAGCGTCATGGCCTACCGCTTGGCCATGACCCACCAGTTCAAAAGCACTGCGCTGACGAAACAGCTGTGTTATTCAGTGTAAGGGCCCAGTTTGCACTAGGTGGTAAAATCATATCGTTTCGGTAACTGCCAAGTTACGGCCACGAAACAAAGAATAAGCGAAGCGGACAAAGTAGGCTCTGCCTGCGACATAAAAATTATGTGGAACAGCATGTCTGGGAATGAAGGGGTCGTCATCCCTGGTTCCGTTTGTATTTTATCAACTTTGTCATGGTAGCTTCTTCATGGCATTACACAGAAGGTAATGTCACCTCGGTAGCTTATGGCACATTGAAAAAAGTACTCACGTTTTCCTCATCTTACAGCGTAATTCAGTGGCACCAGATACAAACAAAATGTGGTAGTAAGGTTTAAGTCAGGAATTAAAATTGTCGAACTCACAAGTGCATAATTTTCTTAATCAAAAGACTCAACAAACACTGTTCGATTAACCAAATAAGTCTCGCTACAATGTGGAGTATAGTGAGGAGACTGAACACCTATAGTAAACAGCCCAACAAGTACAAGGCTGTCTACGGAAATTGCGCAGCCATGCAGGGCAAGCTCAACTGCTGTTGCGAACGGCTTCTTGGAAAATGGCAACCACTGATGCTGACGCAGCGATGCAGTTGCAGGTATTGTTAACAAATGCTGTGCCCTTGATATGTTCTTCACTCCATTCCAAATTTTCAATTCGTGGTGACTACGCCAAACGTCAGATTCACCTCACTGCATGAGTTGCAACTTTTCAACTTCGCTGAAATTCAAGATGAAACATCAAACGCTAAAAAGTTGACTGGTTTTTCGTAATTGACTGCTTTTTTTCGGGTCTGTTCGAAACATGCAACCTGCACCAAAAATTGACGCACTTCAGTTGCATGATCTCTTTATGTATTTTGGTCACCGGAACGCCTTCTCACGTTTCAATAGGTTCAAGTATAACGTTAAGATTCTATCTCAATAAGAGCTGACAATGCGAACTTATTGCCAGGCGAAATTTGTGTTCGGTAAACATCATAATGTTTGATTCATTGCTGTCGAAAGACTTCTTTGGATACATACTAAGATTTTGCACATCTAAAGCAAATCATCCTGCAGAAACTGAGACGGACTTAAAACGTTAAAAATCCAAGTGTTGCAGCTGTGTCTCACCAAGGCCTCCTAGAAGGCCTTGGTGAGGAGGCCCTCTATCTAGGAGGCCCTGGACTCACACGCTTCGCGACCGTCCGATTCTGACGCAAGACGCGTGCGTGAGTGAACCGAGTGACGCAATGTTCCGCGCTAGCGGCAAGTTGTGAAAATCTAATTGACGCAGAAGTGAAAAAAGGAAATTGGGTACATGCAGAGCGCAGAGGAGCAGCAACGCTGTGGTTCTGATCAACTTCTAAGTCTAAACTCTGACGGGCAGGACAGGAATGTTCCGCTACTCTGACGGGCAGGACAGGAATGTTCCGCTAACTCCCAAAATGCACAGCGGAGGTAGGGCCCCCCCGTTCCGATTTGGCTAAATCTGTCTGGCCCCCCATAGCGGCGACAGCTATTCAAAGCAGCCGCTGCTCGGGTATGCGGATGGGAACGACTCGGTGTGGCGAATAAGGGCAAAAAAGTAACCCCTTGGTGGAACCACTAGGTGTGAAATAAGATACTATTTAAGCAAAAAAGTAGCCTACAAGGCGTGGCACGGTATGTTGAGGTGCAAAAATCCGTAGCCTTTCACAGTTAAAAAGTCCAAAATGCAATCTTCGGACAATTTCGGACACAAACTGGATGCCAATTTCTGGCAAGGCAACAAAGTGTTCTGGCAAACTATAGGGCGGTCTTCGCGGCAAAAGATCTCATGCTGCTAGATCCATTAAACACCAAACTGGTGTCTTACTCGCAATGAGAAGGATATCCTTTGAAGATGGAGAGAGTATTTCAGAGATCTTTTAAACCCAGTCACTATCACCCATTGTCCACTCAGGAGGTACATTTGAGGAAGAAAAATACCATCACTGCAGCCGAAGTCTTCCTAGCTGTCAAAAGCCTGAAGATTGCGATGATATCCGATCTGAAGCGCTCAAAGCCTTGAATCGAGGAGTTCTTTGACTGACTGGTGTGCGTCAACTGGCCTGGTGTTGTGGAAGGGGCACCAAAATATTTTCGAACTGGATGATCGTTCCCGCACACAAAAAGGGAAGCAGGCGTGAACGCACCAACTACCGGGGCCCTTTCTTCTTAGCCTCCCGGGAAGTGTATGCCAAGTGCCTTGAAAGTTTTATATAAAATTGCCTACATCAAATCGCGTAGACTCCTTGGCAACTAACCTTACTAAATCGTGCAAACATATTGATAAATGAAACCAAGCATTAAATATGAGGCAACAACTCGCTATCAGTTTGAGATATTGCTGTTCAGCTAGAAGAGCCACACAAAACGCCGGCAAGCCGCAGTTCGCCTACCATTGCTCTAGGGCAGGGGTGGGCAATTAGCGGCCCGCGGGCCACATGTGGCCCGCCGCAGCGTTTTCCGTGGCCCGCGGAAGCATTCAGAAAAAAATCTTCAAATCTAAGACTTCTTCCAACTTTGTGCTGAGGCTAACTTGTTAGAGGCTTGCTTTCTATTTCCATTAGAAGGTACGGCCCCCCGATAAACGCGGCCTTCCAAACGTGTCCCCCGAGCAAACTTAATTACCCGTCCCTGCTCTAGAGTGTGCTGCGGTTGACGGCCGCCTGTTACTGGTACTTTGGGGTGGTATTCACGAGCGACGTAAGACGAACCATGAGATTGATGGACGGATTGGTAAAGCAAACGCAGTTCTGCGTGAGCTTTATCGCTCTGTGGTCACAAAACGGATTTTTCAAAACATCGCTAAACTGTCAGTTCCTAAATCGGCCTTTGTTCCGATCCTCACCTGTAGCCATGAATCTTGGGTAATGATCGAAAGAATATTATCTCAAGTGCAACCGGCAGAGATGGGATTTGTGCGAAGAGTTTACGGTGTGACAATTCGCGACAAAGTGCGCAGCTGCGAAATTTGTAAAGCCCCGGATGTCGAGCCAATCCTCCGAAGAGAGTAATCTCAGCTACAATGGTCCAGAATACCCCAAGAAAGATTAGCGTGGCAAGTACGACTGGCTACACTCACGGGAAATGGCCCAGAGGCGGTCCATGGACCAGGTGGCGTGATTGCATTTCCAACTTTGCTTGGTCCCGNCTTGGTGCAGAACTATCTGCGACTGCCGTTGACCGTGATGCATTTCGAGTTAGCTTCTGAGGCTGTTGCTCCTATGAGTCTCCCCGAGAAAAGGTGGGTATGAAAGTCAAAATCACAGAGACCGATGGCCGNGTTAACCGTCCTCCAGTGCGCATCACGGATCAGTTCCGCGAGCGGTTCAAACGCAAACTGCCACACTGGTTGGAAAAGGGGGGAGCAGAACAGCGAGAATGCTTAGAACGAAGATAAGTTTGGATGAAACAATCGCTTTTTCGGGAATATTTAAAAAACAACGCTCTGCTAAAAGAAGTACCTTCCGTTCAGCTCCGAGTAGACGATTTGATCGAGCTTCGGCAGAACAGCGGCTGAAAATTCGGCCGCACCCGCCGATTCCTCAACGCGGTTAATATCGATCAGCGTGTTGCCTTTGGTCAAGCTGGCGGAGCAAGCGCAGACGAAATCCTGCAAACGAGGTGACGCGTGACCGGGAGAGGCGAAGCGTGCGGCTGCCGAGTAACGATACGGGGAAACAGGAAGACTGCGAGGAAACTACATCGTCACGCGCGAGTCAAGCGACGTAGAACAAAAAAGCATGAACAACCGATCAAAGGAAGTCAGGGAACAACGACAGTGAGCGCTTCATTAACAGCGAATCTCTCGAGCTTGTTGCACGGATTGTGATTCCTTAACCACGGTTTTCCATTTGAACAAATTTGTCTTGCACCTGAGTTGTTCGCAACAGCAGGCGAAACAACAGTCGCATCAAGAGAAATAACCTCGTTTCTCTGTTTGTTAAGGTCTGACAGAAGCAAAAAAACATTGAAATACTGCTATGAAACGTTAAAGTTGAAGCAAAGTGTAACTGAATTGGTTTTGTTGGCGTCAGCACAAAACTAAATTTTAGTCTTTTTATCTTTTTTAAGCTTTGAACCCAAGTTATATACATTACAATCCCAGTACACTTAAAGTGCCACTAGTACAGAATCGCATATTTCAAACGGACAAAGGAGAAGTACTGGACTGACGCGGTCTCAGGCAAAAAAATGACAGAAAACAAACACGAATCCTACGAATAACGCGTTAGGGCCATGCATATATGCCATGGCCTTTTTCGTGTACGCTGAAGTTGTTTTTGCGGATCAGGCGAAAATAATCAGAATCCGTTCTAAGCTTTTCTGATCATTTGGTATGCAAACGCTAGAACACTTAAACAACGTTTGATTGTGGAAATGTGAGATTCATACACTCCAGATTCATTTTTTGCAAGTTCGTTTTTTCAGTAAGTTTCAAATGAAAACTTCCGAAGGATTTGAATTCGATTAAAGGTCCAGGACTGTGTTTAATTGTAGCTATCGCCGCTTTACCACACTTTTTATTGCTATTGGCACAGAACAGAAATGCAGGAGATCAACCTTCAAAGCAATGCCGGCGTCTATGATGGCCAACGTCGCGGCGTTCACGCATGCGCAGTAATTGCTTCCATCTGACTGCAGCACTTGGAGGTAAATGTCGATCTGTGACCTTAAAAAGCACGCAAAAACATGTATCAGCCTTATAAAGCACGTATAATGCAACCTATAAATAGACATCAATATTTTTTGAAAACAGTTATGGCCGCAGCAAAGCAATCGTCAGCGAGAGTATCTACCGATGCAAAGAACGGAAATTTCGGTGTTCAACAATATTTCTGCAAAGGAAACGATGTACCATAAGCACTCTAGCACCAATACACTTGATTTAATGGCAGATAATCGCTAGGTTTTAGCAACAACAAGCATGCGGTTGTTGTTGACCGCTTTTTATTTGAAATAAGGTACGTACATTTCGTTTTGTGGTTAAAAGGTTCCTTACTCCAATTTTCGGTTTCAAAATTTGCGAGATCTCCTATAGGTTTTCATTGAAAAACGTCTACAGCAATTTAACTTGTTCGATAGCTACTCCCCTGCACACATAAACTATTGTACACATAACAGAAGGCAACGGTGACGTGTCGAACGAAGCACAGGCCACGCACGAGATTCACAGATACTGAAGTGCAGCACAAACTAAACACTTGAGAAACGTCATTGCAGAACTACATCCTGGCTCAGATCAAGTGTAGAGTTAAAGAAAACGGTTTTCTTGTCGTCAATTAAGATCGGTAATTCAATACGTTTGTTATATTTTTCCAAGAATATGATACGGCATTGGCAAAGCACATGTAACCACTGCCTCCTTAATGTTGAGCTCTAACAACGGAAAGATAACCCAATGTAGAGATGACATTTACCAAAAAAAAGCAAAAACACTAACATTCACTTCATCAACTAGGAAATTGTTAAAGTGCAGTTAACAAGTAAATGTAAAGCGCTTGTATTGTTCAGGTTACCATACCTGTGCAGTATATGTGCCAAAATTCAACGGCAAGGCTAACGATGAGCAGGAAGGAGTTTGTATCATTCATGTCGTAGTATCAATGAGATCCAACCATTAAATGGCATACAATTTGCGCAATTAAACACCAGATCCGCTTTGCATAGTATGGAAACCACATGTAGACATGGGTTTCAAAACACACCAACTCACCTTGGATACAAAGTAGTATGAATGCAAGCCTCAAAAGTTTGCTTGATATGAGCAGATGTCTCATGACCTTTGCGGTCACCTCGTGGTCGATGCTTTCTCTCAGCCGTACTGAAAGATGCTTGACTGTACTCGCAATTTATAAAACACTTGTCGTGACACGCCTGTAAAGCAGTGCCATTAATTGCAATTTTGCCACCAAAGGCCCCAACAAGTTTTTCAGAACCATTCAACAACCCTCATTAAGGGCTAGGCACAGCAAACATGCGCTAAGTAAAAAGACATTTTTATTTGTAACTGACATTATTTGCACTTTTTATTACTTGAAAAACAACAATCAAATTGCTTCAAAAAACACATTGATGCTCTTATTCTTATTGTTAAGGTGAGGAAAACATTCCTATGCAGAATTTAGTTTGACTGATTAATGCAAAAATATTCTGCAAATGGGCACTTTTTTTACAATGCCCTGGGAAAAAGGTACTCAAACAAGTGGCAAACTAACCCCTATGATAAAAATTAGACTAGAGCTAGAAGAAACGGCTGTGTTAATGTCAATAATAAACATTGGTTTACTTTTGAGACATAGCAGCATGAACGTTTGATTTATTCATGCACATCAAATGAACTTCATGATTATACCTTCAATGGAAAATTACCAAAAATAGTGCAAACATTATCCTGCATTTCTGTAATAATGCATTGAAGACACTTGTGACACAGCAATGGATAACATCTTTGTGCTCTGTAGCAAAAAAAGTGTTGAAGCACTCTTTTATATATCATGTACAATGCTAGCAATTTGATAATGTGAATTTATCTAATAAAATTCAGTGAAAAACTATCATGTAGCGCAATGGAAGTAAAAATGCAGGTGAAAAAAACTTACATATCACAACCATGGGTTATACCTTGACCTGGTATGCAAAATCAAACACCACCCTTGTGGCTTCAAGAAGCAGCTGCCTGAGTTACTGCCATTACTACTACCAGGGTTCCTGACTAGAAGGCAGAACAGACTTTTTAACAGATCAAAACAGGCCTTTGCAAAGCAAGAATTTAACACATTTGTTATGGACCATAACTTGTGGTTCATAACAAGTTATTAACTCTATTCACAGGCCTTAGAAAGTTGACTATCTAATGAGCAGCTCACTGAAGAATACCAATAGCATGGGCAATGCTATCTTGTTGATGTATATTTAATACAAGCAACATACAAATGTGCTGCATGTGCAGTAGACAGTCACATGCACACATACTACACTGGAGAGAAAGCCTCATGGCAAGCATAAATTACCAAGTGTCAGCATGTGGCACTTTAACACAATTCTGTGCATCAAAAGCATATATATATTGCAGTAATTGAAATTTTAGAAGATAGAAAACATTAACACTGACAAACGCGTTTTTCAAATCGTATTACAAATAATATACAGTACTCCCAATTCATACCTGATTTTTCATTCCAGGTGATGGTTCATGTGGACCATAGATAGCTGCCAGCACCTAAGTAAAAATATTTCTCTTGATGATTTTACACTACGACTCTTAGGCATGTGTACTCTTTCAGGGCTTTTTAATTTTGATGATGATGATGATATTTAATGAAACAGTGTTCGGGCAAGTCAAAAAGCTGTATTCCACAGAAAATCATACTTTAGTACACTTGTGCCCAACCAGTCGATTGCGGTCTACCAGCAGACTGCTCCCAGGGCGACCAAGAGCTGTTGGAAAAAAAATTTTTTTTCTACAGTCACTTCTAATTAATCGTCCATTTGCCTGATACTGATTACAGATTTCCTTTCTGAAGCAACGTGGCTCAGTAACTTGTATTGTGATGTTTCAGCAACGCCTAACGATGGAGGTTTCCTGCAGTCACCACCCACGCGTCATGATAAACTGATGTTCTGGCATGCTGAGACTAAGGAAAGCTGTTAGTTTAGTGTTAGTGTTATGCAGCATAATAAGCCAGTGAGCACTAACGTCACATTTTAGAACAGCATGTGCAAGCATATGTTCTCAATTTAGTGTGTTGATTGCATGGTGGCAGTTGTTCCAGTCAAGAAGTTGCCAATACAACTGATTTAAAATACTTGTCTGTACAACTGCGCCGTGGGAAGTTGGACACGGTTGCAGATGCTCAGCCTGATAAACTGTGGCAGCCTAAGCGTGCTTGGGAAACCAACAATGGTTTTTGTCTGTTTCTGCACATGTTTCACTGTGTTCTTGACTAGTGATAAGCTGTATTTTCATAGGAATTGTTTCTGACCATTTGCAGATTAGGAGTCATAGTCAGTGGGCTACTACCTTGAAACAATGGAGTGCTTTTAGGCTTTAAATACTGTGCTTCCTCAAAATTTTTTTTGCATCTCTGCTAGCAGCTAGCGATCAAGGTGAGGCACTCGTGAATGTTAATATGGCTGAGACGAAATGAGCCAATACCTACTGCCATTTTCACCATGAATGGGTAAAAGATTATTAATCCCACTCTCAGAAGATGTGCCATGAAGCCGCCAGTTCTTTTTGGACCAACTTATTTGTGTTAGTATGCTTTCTTGCACACGAAAATCATCAACTCCATCAACATTGCCAGATAACCACCTTGCATTCTGCCTACTGCTTGGAATCAACTGCTACTATGGGCGCAATTTTGTTGTAATATGTGGGGGGACAGCTTGGTGTGAAACCACTGCATTACAAAACCTAAAGAGAAAAATGTGGGGGACATGTCATATATTCCCACTGTCTGAAAAAGTCCCCCACCTAATTGCACCCATGACTGCTACACTAGCCTCCTCCCAGCGCCAGGTCTCCCACTAGATTAGGAAGTAATATCCTTTTTTTCAAACTCAGAAGTTCACCTGATATGTATCTGGTTAATTTTTCTGTGTTGAAGGTCATTTCGATTTCTTATCAAACAGTTTGGCGAGTGTGTGTACATGTTTGAGAGAGGGTTTGTGATGTCAGGTCTTGTGGTTGTGTGACAGCAAGAGAGTGCTGAGTTGGTTATTGCAGGCTGGAAACAGTATTTGTGGACTTGCAATGTTGACACCAGACTTTTAGATCTTGCAAAGGTGGCTACATAGAAAGTAGACCTTGGGTTAAGAAAGGTTGGGCACCATTGCTTTCAGTACAAGACAACAGGCCAGTTTACTTCATTAAAAATTTTTTACTCTTTGCATCTGCCATTACTGTACTTATGTGACTTAAAAACTTATTTATAAATCAATTAACCATGAAAGAAGATAATCTGTTTCTTACGAAGTAGTCTCTCAAGCTGCCTTAGAGTTGCTAAGCTGGTTCTCCCATAGTGGCTCTCGATAAACTTTGGAGCATAAAATTGGGATAGACTTAACAGTTT
>JGI24158J21664_10007981_pt1 | contig 14063 bp, 9 predicted proteins | sample Ectturendosymbi3_FD_21664 | JGI IMG/M metagenome (IMG submission 21664) | reverse complement strand
TGAAACTTTGGAGATGTTTGCTACACAGGCTTGACCTAATGTAGCTGAAGTTTTGTGTCAATCTAAATAAAATTTTGGAAGTTATTCGATTTTTGGTGATGACCGTTGTTTGTGTGTCACCCTGATTTCGTGTTACTGCAACGAGTGGTTATCCAAGCTCCGCGAGTTAGCGTCTGGATAATATAGTTTCGAAATTGGACTACCACTGCTTTCGACAGGTTCCCCTAATCTGACTACCTTTTGAAAGGCTGAGTTGTTTGCGCAGCCCTTGCAAATATGAATCAGTGCAATATGGTAGATTTCCGTAAAGGATTTCAAGCGAGTTATCTCCATACTCAACGATTGAAGCTTGACCGTGAAAACGTAAATGTGGTACAAAATGCCTTTTGAAATCTAGGGCTAACGTTGAGAAATTAGTGACCTTGATGGCGTTGTTGCCGGAGGACAATTTTTCGGAAAGGTGATTTATCCACGTCCTACGTTGAATTCGAAGCGCACACCGAAGTGTGGTTGAAAAGGGGTGGTGGAGCAGACCGTCAGGCAACTGATAGCGAATCTCTTGTATCAGGAAGAAAAGGCTTTCCTCTACGTCGACCTTAATCAGCAGCGAAAGACGGAGAAGTAAAGTGAAACTTTGACTGGATTTTTGGCAAAAGGTCAGGAAGATTGTGGAGTACATGAAACAAGACTGTGCGTAAGAAAACACGCAGAGGAAGCGTGGAGAGCAGCAAAGATTGCAGCTGAAAACCTTCTGAAGGTAGCTGAGCGTAATTTACGCAAGGCTGGGGAAAAGGCTTAGCGTTCAGTGCATGAAAGTGCACAAGATATTGAACATGCTTTACGTGAAAGTGATCGGGAAGTACAGCTTACGAAGGTAGAGGCTAAGGCCTGGAAAGATGTTGACAAAACCCCTGATTGCAACAAATTGAGAAAAGTGAACGACCTAGACCAGGGGTGCTCAATACATCGATCGCAACTTACCAGTCGATCTCAAAGGTATTGTGAGCAGATCGCAAGATATTTACACCCTGGCTGATTCCATTCAGTGCAAGACATCAAGGTATATTTAGATATTGACAAAAATGTGCATAGTTAATTGTGTTGTGCAATATGGCTCATGTGGGCATGCAAGTTACATCAACAGTTTTTGTGAGAGTTTTCTTAAGAAATATATTAATAAATACAGTATATGTTTTGCATTTTTTTAGTAGGTAGATCATTTTGACCTGTCCATTGTATAAGTAGCTCGCATGCTGAAAACGTTTGATCACCGCCTGACCTAGACGAAATTTCAACGACGCGCTTCGAATTTTGTGTTCGATTGCGACCAAATTGCTGATTTTGTGAGTCAGGAGTGAGAATTCCTTACTTCAAAATCAAATTTGTTGTTAGGCTTGGTTCCCCTATTTTTCGAAACCTGTCTTGAAGTAACACTCAACCGTGTACTTCTGAAAATGAGAACATAGTGTTTTCTATTATTATGACGATCGGTTATCCAAGCTCCTCGAGCTAGCGTTGTGATAATAGGGGGCAGATATAAAAAATACTGTGGGATAATTTACATAAATGAGCTATTTATTTTCAACCTGGGGTTGAGCGATCGCAAATTTAAGCAAATAGTGATTATATATTGTGTGTGAGATATCGCAGTGTTACAGAAAATTCATAAAAAATTACAATTTTCAATGTTTCAAAAGCAAAGTTAATCTAAAAGTTGGAGGAGAAATTTCTTACGACAAAATTGACTGGATCACTATGCTCTGCATCCATTTTCATATCATTCAAAACAACGTTACAAATCTCTTGAACGTAGGAACTTAGCGACACAAAGTGGACCTTTAAACCGTAACTGTACACGTTGCCTCAACTTTCAATCATTCAGCGAAGGGATACTGAAAGTAGTTTACCAAAGTCATATAGCATATTTATGTACTGATCAACAAGACCAGCTGTTCTGCTACATAGTACTACTTTTTTTCCAATAATAAAATCAAACATCATCAATAAGATTTACTGCAACTTTTGGGAAACTCCACAACTGCGGCAGCCACTGTGTTGACTACATGCATAAGTCTTTTTTTGTTACAATCGATCTCGTCAGCGCTGGTGAGGTTCACTTTCGTAACAGCTTCATCAAGTTGTTCCATTAACCTTTGTGGGAAAAGAAACCACAAATGCTTCAATGCGACACAAAATTATGAAAATGTTTTGAAAATCAAAGAAAAATTACCAATAATAACGTTTTGGTATGAGCAAACACAAGGATTTTAAAAATATGGCGAAAATGTTTTTAAGCAGTAATAGAGCAGAAAATGTAATCTGATGAACAACTTCTGTAGAATGTATATTAACAAGGTCAATTTTTGGAAAATGAAAACTTCGGAAATTTTCAGTCAACGATACAGGAAGCTTCTATTTTCCAGTGTCATTTTTATCATATCTTCAGTTTGTTATACACCCTTGTGCAAATTGATTGAAACAAACGAGTATAAGCTCAGTAATAATTCACCTTTATTTTACCTGGTAGTTGGTTATAAAACGTCACATGTAGGCACATTAGTAACGAATATGATCTCATGATTGAGTAGCATTTTAACGCGCGGAGAATTCCAAGGTCAATCAAGTATCAGCATGTTCTTCCCACTCATTAATTTTTTCATCATTTTCTATGTGTAACTGTGTAATTATCCTGTTGAAAGGTCCCGGAACCACCGAGATAACTATTTTTCATCTCTGGAAAACTCTTCTTTGAAGAACTTCAGTATATTGAGGTAAGCGCATCATCTCTTCGATTGGCTGAAGGCTTCCGGCCACGTAGTAACCAAGGCATTCCCAAAACATTTTTTTCTTCAGATGCGTTTGAACCGCCTTATATGAGAATCACATACCTTTTCTTCGGATGATCTTCGAAAGTGCCGATTTCTCTGACATTGTAAGAAATGGTTTTCATTGCTGAATACGACATTTTCCCACTGTTCTTGTGTTCAATCTTAGCACTTTGTTTGCCCATCGTTTCCTTTTATGGGGTTATTAAAAAACTTTTTTTCACAGGGCTTCCGATCTTTTGACTAACTGGGAAGAGACGTCTGCGAACTGTAAAGGAACTGATTTCGATACATTTCTCCTTAAAATCCGTATTTGATTCGTCACTTGCTTTGCGGAGACCTTGTTTACATTTTCGGAGTAAGCACCGTCTCGTGAATTGGTTTTCTTCTTTCAACCACACATACCTTTGCCTTTAGGACAAACCGATCCAGTTTGCTGTTCCAAAATGATGGCAGCACGGCAGACAGTTCCAAGACTCACACCAACCAATGCAGCAGTCTTTCTATAGGTTTTAGCTGTATGTTTGTGCAAAAGTTACGCTCTTCGTACGTTTCCTGGATGCCATTTCCACGGCGGTTGACTGATTATTATTTCACAGTTGATTCAAAAAATAATGTTTCTCATATCTGATGCAATAGCGGCTGACACATTGCAATAGCGGCTGACAAAATGCAATAGCGGCTAACACTATCAGTTGGATTAGCCAACTGATAAAACTGACTATTCGTTAACAGTAGACATCACATTGCGTATACATACTTCATAATGGCTTGCAAGTTTAGGGAATAGGATTTTCTACTGAAGAAGCGCTTCGTTTCAATTAATTTGCACAAGAGTGTAACAGTAACATTTGTTTAGAGTTATGCAGCTAAACGTTTTGTTGGATACCACGAAAATACAACAAGAAGCAACCGTGGTGTTTGTTTTGTCATTTTCACAAACGTGAATGCTACTAACAAAGCACGATTTACGTGTAAGCAAATCGATTTTGTTTCACATGTTAAGACAATTTGCGTTGACTAAAACGAAAATCATGTTAAGTCCTGGGAAAACATGCAAATCCACCTTTGTGAGGAATCGCTTTCTCTGAGATCTTCCTCCGATACGGAAAGAAGATTTCCAACTGCTTCAACAACGAGAGGGAAAAGCTGAAAATTTGTAATAAAACGTTAAACTTTTTCTCCTATTTCTTAAACAAAAAGACCATTAGTTTTCACATTTTTATGCAGCGAGCTTGTATTTGTGATTTTCCGCAAAATGTTGGTTGCTTGCTTCACGTCGTCAGTCGTTAGATTATCCGCTTCGGACGTTAGTACGACAAGGTCTGATGCAACTTGCTTCCTTTGGCTGTCATCAAATGGTTTTTCATCCAAAGCCTAAGCATGAAATCGTTATTGACTAACCACAAAACCACCATATATACTAGTTTTTAATAGGTGATTAACTGGTGAAAGCGAAGGAGCATGTTGTTGAAAACGTTTCAGACCGACGAAAAAAAATGCATTACATACTAAAGCTCACAATATAATAATAATGAAAGCACTTTTCTGCATTCAATGCACGCCACAACATTTTTGTTGCAAACGTAATCGCGAACTTACAGAATAATTGCAGCTTTTTTATTTCTTTTTATTTTTGAAAAGTGCATTGCTGTTACCTTAACGTAATTTAACATTTAAGGTTTCAAAAACGTTTTTCTTCAGTGCAAACCGTATCCATCGCAAAAGAGCTGTTGGAAGATGCAAAAAAAAATTTAAAAATTATCTCTGTGTGAATCACAGACGACATGTCTTTATCATCAACCACTGGCTTGCCGTGGCGGAGGAGCTTGTGTACCTCTGCGACGCCAGATCTATGCCGGCGCGATCATGCGCGCCCAGCAGGCTTGATAGGGCAAAGCATAAGTCTGACTAAATTAGTTGAGGGTAGGGAGGCTAGGCAACCTGCTGTGGAGATGGAACTCCACCAAATGTCTTATGTCACCACGGTAGCAGGGGCTGGCAGCTTCAGTCAGGGCGCCTCCCAATCTGTTCCTTGTCTCACGGTCTATTACGGCATATTTCAGCTGCTTTTTGCATTGAAATCACCTGGCACACTCCCGTGTGAACTGCGGGGCAGCCTCCCCTCATCCCAGCCGTCATGTTCTGGCACTCCGCTGGACACTTAGTTGATAAGCCCAGATGAAAGAATTTGTCTTGGCTAAGCGTCTTCCCTCAGCGTATTTCTCCCTGATGGTCGGCGCCATTCAATTGAAATGTAAATAGTGTAACAGTTTTTTCCAAGTCACTGGCAGATCGGGGACCACTCGACGTGGTCGCTGCTGCCCGGCTCGGTTTGCCAGCGCGGCCGAGTCTTCAGCCTACTACTGCCTTACTCACACTTGCTTGCTGCAACGTCCGATGATCAGGCCCTCAGATAGAGCCAAACCCATCCTCATCACGGAAGTCAGCTTTAGTTAGCCTGGAACTGGACCGTTTTGGCATCCAGTTGGCCTTCTTCAGGAGTTTATCCGGATCAATCCAAGACGAACATTACACTTTACGATGGAACGATTTTGAGAGCGCTGAAAAGCCCAAGCAGGGTGTTGGAAATGCTGTCCGCAATACACTTCTGCCTTGCGTGGAATAGCCATTAATAATTATTAATTATAAGGAGATTAAAATATCCTCTTGTCTGATGTTAATCAGAATGCGCACTAGTGACGTATACATCATGGTTATTATCCGCATATGCGCCGACGCTGCTGGCGCATGACGAAAATAAGGTCGAAGTATTAGAACAGATGCTTATTCTCCTTTCAGGAATTCTTTCCAACCACGATATTGCTCTGTTGGGAGACATTGACGCATGAATCGGTGGCGATGCTGATTCAAGATCCTCCGTTAACAGCCGCTCCACACATAGGGAGCTCCAGACTGCAAAGCGCACCGTTAATCGTGTGTTTTGCGGACTCACGCTACTGGGAAAACCTCTGTACCTACATGCAACAATGCACTGACTGTGGAGATCTTTACGGGCTCTGCAGTGCTATACGGTAAGCCATCGATCCACTCCCAAAGAAAACGTCTGCTTTACTCTCAGCTGACGGAGCACTCGTGACTGGCACCTCAGCCCAATTGAATCGCTGAGTAGATCACTAAAGTCCCATCTGTTCCCACCCATCCAACGTCAGCCTTTAGGCATTATCCAACTTGCAGCAGCTACCTGTCCTTCAAGAAGTGGACAGCCCTGCCACCTTGGAAGAAGTGAAACTTGTCAAGACCAAAAGTGTCAAGACCAAGAAATCCCCTGGGAAAGATGGCAATCTCCCGAGATGCTAAAATGTGGTGGTAAACCTCTGCTATCTGCGCTCTTCAGCATATTCATGAACTGCTTTAGTAGACGCTGTCTTCCGGAAGATTTCAGAGACACTAACGTCATTACTGTATACAAGAACAAGAACGATCTTGGAGATTGCAAGAATTAACGTGGCATCTCACATTTTTGCGATGTTGGGAAAGCTTTTACTCATCTTGTCTTGCCCAGAGTCAGTCAGATTGCAGAAAGAATTCTCCCCAAGACTTAATGCGGCTTTCTCCACTCTAGAGGTGCAACTGACGTGGTGTCCCTACTTAGATAGCCGGAAAGAGAAAAGCGATGAGCAATCTCGTCGGCAGTATGTGGTTTGCACAGACTTGAACAAAGCCTTTGGTATACTGAGCAGGTCCGACTTGTATACTATGAGCAAACTGTTGGGCTGCCCTGAAACGCTACTTTCCTAAAGGCAAAGAGTCCAGCTTTACGACTCCAAGTCTAAAACCTTTCTGAGTTACAGTGTGGTCCAACATGGCTGCTTCCCGACCTCGACGCTGTTCGTCATCTTATTTCAGCTCTTCTCATCCATACATTCCTAGAGCACGGAGTCATGCTCTACACTCGTAGCAGCGGCTGGTTGTTCAACCTTACCAGGCTGCGCCCGAAAACCAAGACCAAGCGCGAACTCATTCGCGAACTGCTGTACGCCGATGACGATGCCCTATTTGTTCACTCCGAGACGAACATGCAAATACAGTGCGATCGCTTCTGTAAGGCCTGCAGCCCTGCACTGACTTCATCATGACAATCAGCTTGAAGTAAACTGTCGCAATGTCGATCGGCACATCCAATTCACTACGAATTGTCACCAATGGTCACTGCTTAAAGTTGTCGACAAGTTCTCCGATTTGGGATCCGTTGTCAACTCTTACAACAGTATGAACAACGAAGTCAAACAACGAATGGAAAGGCTTCGGGCGACTCAGTTCTCGGGTTCAGAATAATCACCACGTCACCATGAAACTAAAGGTCAGGTTCGGATACAGAGCAGGGAGTCTCAACGAATTTCATCTCACATGCCTCTACTCCATCTTTGCTGCGGAGGAGAGGGACCACGTCCTTAACTCCACCATCCTACATGTTGCTGGCTCATATGACCTCATCACCACCAGGAGGCAGCGATATCTGCGCTTTCAGGGTCACGTCCATCGATATGCGGATGTTCGCCTGCACTAGGATATCCTTTGATGAGATTTCTGCAACGCGCCTCTTAGAACTGGCAGGCCTAAACTGCGGCATAGGGACGTCATCAAGAGTGACATGGCTGGCTTTCACATCTCTCCACAGTCCTGAATCACTTGTTTCCGACCGCAGCAGATGGTGTGCGCGTCCCTGATTGACGGAAGCAACCTACGTAGATAAAATGGAGAAATGCCGAGCTCATCGCTGTCAACGACGGGATGGGCCATAGTAGTAAAGGTACTTATCTAATGTAGAATTAGTATTAATAAACAGATTTTGAACATACTGAGATTACGAAGTAGATCTTGGTTGCTTTTTAAACCGTTTAGCATCTGCTGAAATCAAATTACAAATATAAAGACACTATGTTTATGCAAGCGTTACAATATGAGACCTTAAGCGCAAAGTAGTACATATTTTCGTAAGAACATATCTCACCGTGCTATACAAAAAAGTTGAATTTGCCAATTTGGTTTCATGTGAAAAATGACTAGTTATAAACAATAATATTGGTTTTATTATATTAAAGACACACAAAACTGCGTTAATTGTTGCCACAAGACTTCAACATTTTACAGCTGAGAAATGTTTTTTTTTCAAAAATGTTTTGCACTTAACATTTTAGGCAAACAAGCAAGGATTTTGAAAAAAGTTTGTTGTTTGAGTGTAAGCAACCACTTGTGTAGCTATAACATTCGTGAACCCTAAATCCTGAGACATTTATTCTCTTCATTTATTTATCCTCCACTTAGGAACATCTCAATTACGTTTGATCGCCTACGTTATTGACCACCCCGAGATAGCTTGAAGAGGCAGTTTCGGCTGGTTAAAACTTAAAACATTGAAAAGTTACTCATAGGGCAGGTGAATACAATGTGGTGTGATTGCGTGTCTGACCATGATCACGTGGTGTGGAGCCAACAAACTCAAGTTTGCTGAGCAAAATGAGCCATATCGAGAACTGCTCAGCCTGTAACCATCCCAATCCTCCGAGAGGAGAAGCAGGTTCGGAGATGAATGAGTAACTTAAAACTCTTAGTCAGCCCACTTCAACTGGATGCAATTTTACCGTTAAACTTGTATTGCAGGATGATATCCACAGTGGTTCATCCCACGTACCACTAGCAGAACATGATCTGGTTCCATATGCTTTGTTGCTCTCTAAAATGTAATCATTGCACAGTAAAAAATAAACGCCTCCTTTCGAAGTAAATGCATGTTACATCACAGGCATAACCTGCTCCATTTGCTAAATCACAGTCGACATTAAATTTCTGAAAAAAGTTTTGAAATCCAACCGTATTTTCACTGTATCAACTGAAAAATTATTTCTGAGCAGCATTTCATTAGCTATTTTCCAGGCATCAACATACATAAAATTTTCATAACGAATTTTTTAGATTCACAAAGCATTCAGATTTTCATGTAATAACACTAGAAGAAACACGAAAGTTTTGCATCATGCCTGTAGGAGACTTTATCAATAAGGTCATAACGCATTTTGCAGCTATGTAGAAACTTTTTCATATATTTTTCTATGTATTCATTAAACATCCTTAGGAAAAACACCGTTTCAAACTGGCAATTAATGTTTTTTAGTACAAGCCATGACTAATTTTCACACATGAAGGCTTGATGCAGGCCAACCATGATTTAGATTTTGAAAAAGAGCCATAACGTATAGTCTCTAAATTCAACACGAAATAAACATGAAATAGTGTTTCTTATCTGCATGATTGCCAATTTGTTAATACAGGTAATCCAAACCTTGTTCAATGTTATGCCATTAGAATGTTTAGTTTAAAAGCCCAAAAGGAATCTTTACAAGAATTCATTATACCGCTGATGGCGGAAAAATGATTGAAGGAAATTTTTCACTAAATGTTTTAATTGCTGTGCAGTAAATACTACTTTTTAAATAGCTTCAATATGCCTACCACATTTTGTTGTTGATGTGTTTGAATATCCTGCGAGGGTTTTAGGAAATGAGACCATTACGGTGTTGTTGTTGTTGTTGTTTGGATAAATTGTTTCATTCGATGGGCAGTGCTTTTGGGCAGGGTAGCTTTGACTTGTTGTACTGTCGGGGAAAGAGTGGCCAGGAGTTGTTTGCAGAGTGGAGACAAAAATAGTTGTTTCGTCAGGTTTTGCTGTTGAACCTTGATAAACGACAAAACAGTTTCAACCAATCTGAAGTATGATTTCGCAAATGCAATCCAACATGTACTTTCTATAATAGGCACTTTTCTTGGCTTTTCCAATATGCTTGAAATCTAAATGAACTTCACAATGAACGTGGTTCATCCAAACAAAATTGACAGTCCAAACCTCAAAGGGAGTACAAAGCGCGCATGGTGAAAATTTCTTAACTTCTATTCTTTCATCATGATACTTAGGCGATTTAGAATGTGGGCGAAAGTGCTATATCTCAAAGTGCGTAAAAAGGGGAAAAAATAAAACAAACCATCCAACTTATTTTTTTGCTTATGAGGAATACGGAAAAATTTTAGGTATACTTTTTTGGCACCAAATCACTTACGTTGGAAATGCCACACGTTTTTGCATTTCACATATGGGTTATTGGCCTGCCCTTACACTGAAGGCTTTTTCCCTGCACTTATAACTGAGCTAGTTCTCAGCTACATAAAGCATCTAGCACATGAGTTTTTTCCATCACAGACTTGACGTTGAACCTTTGTCAAGTGCAGCAAAGACTACTGTCAAAACTTTTTCTTGCTTGAAAATACAAGAATGTAGAATGCGCTGCCGCACTCATCAGCACAGTTCCGTGATTGACTATTTAGAGCATCCCCCAAGTTATTAACTTTTCAAGGCGTCTGCCGCAATCGTCCTACAGAGAAGTATCTTCTCTCATTAATTAACGATTCTACAACAGTTTTGGTTTCATCCTTCTCGAGATCCTTATTAGTTTCATCTTTCTCGAGGTCCTTATTTTCTTCACTTTGATTTTCCGAACGATCGACTTTTTTTCGTTTTGTCAAAAAACTCAAGGAGGAAGACTGGTTACTTGCCATGTCTGTCAATCTACAGAAATAACTGCGTTACTTTGCCGTTGTTCATGAAGTCGACAGCACTGACTACAGCCTGCGACTAATCCAGTGCTGCCAGTTCAGTTTAAATGTATTGAATGACGGAGAGTTGCAAATTCGCCACGCTGCAAATATTGCTGTGCTTCAATTTTATTTAAAATACTGATTACATTAACAAACACAGAAAACAATTGTGTACTTAGTTTTTCATAGACCTGGTGTTTGGGTTTGTCCAGAACACAATGAAGAATATTCACTTCGATGAAACTTTGAGAGAAACACATGCCAAACAATGTCCAAAAATTGCGCTAAAATGAGTAGTTGAAGGAAAAATTGTTTTAGAAATAGCATGCAGTTTAACGTTCTAGCCATATTCTTCTAGCATGTGTTTGAATTTCTTCCACAAATGAAGATCCCAAACCTGAGGGACAGTCTATGTCAAGCGTGAGGGAGGGTCTCTTTGAAAGCTACCATTTCGGGCAAAACGGACCAGGTGTCTTGTGTCTTTGGCGCATAACGGATCAGTTGTGTTTGGGGCAAAAGTTTTTTTTCTGGCATTCAGGAGCTGTATGAAAGTTCTTAGACGCAAGTTTAAAACCCTTTAACGCCCGCTCCGAACAGTATAGTGGCCGGCAAAAATTTGAGCGACCATAACGTCTGAACGGATTGAGCTGGAAAGCCTCTGAAGGTATTATTGGATCCGGAAGACAGTACCGCACCTTTTGAGATGGGTCGCGCCCACCTGTGATATCGTTCAGGGGAAAAACGTTTTTCGCGTAGGCGAGAAAACCGACTTGCGTCCATTCAAAAGGCTGCAGAGCCTAAAGAAAAACACGTTGGAAATACACTTTCCACACAAAAATATCGGTAAAGACGTTACCTTTGCAATGATAATCAAAAAAAGTTCAAACGATTTTGGTGTGGAGTCCAAGAGGGCAAAATACAACGGATTTCGGTGTTATTTTGAGGTTCAAGCCACCTTTCTGCCAGCCAGCCACCACGAACCTCACCAAACTTGCAGAAAAGGTGCATTTGGGTTGTTTTACAACATCCCACCAAATTTCAAGCCACAATATTAACAGGAAATTTGTATTCTTAAAAATATTCAAATGTCCACTAGGTCGCCAAACATAATTTTGGGTCTATTTTTGACCATAACTCCCCAACCCCTTAGGTTAGCAGGCTAATCAAGGTCTCCAAAGCTTCACAATAGCTCCTACAACTTTTTACGCCGCGCTCAAAGTGATTATCCCCTGTATTTTGTTCTCTGACCCAAAACATGATCTGGAACTCAAATTTCCTAAGCTACACTTGTTTCCCCATGATTCTCCCCCCAAAATGGCCCGATCCTACCTTTTTTGAAAGGATCCTGTTTTTGAGTATTCCGGCGGTCGGCGAACCACAAAAACCGGTGTCAAGCGAAGACCCCTGCCGACATTTGAAAACAACCAACATGAAATAACAAAGTAAGTGTAGTTATCCAAAACACAAGCAAAAAAAAATTTTCCCAGAAGGTCAATAAAAAAATATAGCCCAGCCATGCAGACAAGTGTTCCAGCTACAAAATGAAATTTAACGCTGAGTCTTTGCTAAGGTTACTGCCTATCAGGTAATTAGAAGGAATTAACTTTCTTGCATCATTTTATTTCGTCACACGTCTCTTTTAATTACATGGTCGTACGGGTGGATCCCACGAAGGAGGGAAGGACTTAAAAATATTTTGCGCAGTTTCAAAACCCGAAATCAATTACCCACTTTACACTGCACTGTTATCTGATTGCCGCGTGAGCAATTCGTCGCTCTTGGCTTACCTTCGTGAACGCGCTTGCGAACTCGATATTGGGGCGTTTTTGCACTGCAAGGAATTCGAAGATTTGCTTCGTGCGATTGGCCTAAGGTATTGCGAAAGCTGGGGAATAGGTGAAAATGAAAAGGTGGAAGCTGATTCCACCTCAGAAAGGTGCTTTGAGTAGGTGTGGCTAGGTGTAGCCGAGAGGTGATTTTATTTAGAACAGTCCGAAAAATAACAGCCAGCAGAGAAAATCGTAGAGAAGTGCTGGGCGATGAGGTCATGAAAACCGCGTTGCATCGCAATTACACTCTTCAAGTGACTTTAATAGAATTTGAAAAACTTCTACAGGGCAGGAAATGTGAGTTTGTTTTTTCACTGCAAAGCCTCTTTGTTGATTTCAGTCAAGACCATTAACCAATCTATTCTCTGCAGTACAATGCAACAGAGTGTCAAATAAGAGGATTCACAGCTCTTTGTATGTCGTAATCTTTGAACAGTAGGTACTGCAATTCACCAAATTGAAATTATGCCCTATTTCACAAACTTTTATGACACATTTTATGCTACTTCATGTGTTCCATTATGAACTGAGGAAATCATAGCCACATAACTGGGATACAAAGTTCAAAGTGTAGCTTATACTGAAGTCAGCCACTTTCAATATTGCATATTTTGCACAGAGGTTGAATCATTCTACTATGCCAAGGTGTAATGAAAACCTATTAACGGGGTAATAGTCCTTCAGTCCAATATCTGATATCTTGTAACCTACCGAATAATCTTTCAGATTGCTTGACCGATTCAATTTTGCTGATTTTTTCCCAAACTAGGTGTAGTTAAGCAGATAAATTAGATCTTCTGGTGATTTTTTATTATTATTAGCCGACGTTTCGCCCACCTATTCAAGTGGGATTCCTCAGGGCAATGTTTTTTAACCACGTATAACCATTTCCTTAACGTATTTGTCGGTTTTGCGTTTTTTTGTCATCACGTAAATAATTATCATACACGCATCTTTTGGAATCTTTATATTTTAATTTAATTTAAAAACGAACACTGTGAACGATAAAAGCGCAAACTTCCTGGCCATCTATTACAAGGCTTTAAAACATGAACGACACTTATCCGTTACCAAACCGCCTTGAGTTTGCCTTCCTTTCTTCAACCTCCATTGTGCCTGTAAATTTGCCAACTCTCACCACGCAAGTTTTACACTTTATCTGTTCTCTATTTTATCCCATTCTTCACGCTATTTAACCATCTTTGTGCATTTTTATGTAGGTTTTATGGTATTTATTGTGTTGTTATACTTCATCATCTCCCAGCGGTTTTCATTTTACGCTTCTACGACTTTTCTGTGGCATGCTGTCAGCCATTGCTATAACGTGATGGTCAGTTTTGCGTTTTTTGTCTTTGTACGTCATACTGCTCATTGTTTCTTGTTATTAGTAAGTTGCATGATATACGTGGTTAAAAAAACATTGCCCTGAGGAAGCCAATTTGAATAGGTGGGCGAAACGTCGGCTAAAAATAATAAAAAATCGCCAGAAGATCTAATTTATCTGCTTGATTTGAAACCTGGTGGCAAACGCTACGAAATAACAACATGAGTAGCAAAAAGAACAGCATATTTCGAAGAATAAAAGATCTGCAGGGATCGGAAGCACTTGCATATACACGTAAGTACTTAAAAGCAGGGGAATGCATATCTAACCACAAGTGTCATTTAACTTTTCTTCATCGTTGTCTGGAAAGATAACGGGATGGTCAGTTTTGCGTTTTTTGTCTTTGTACGTCATACTGCTCATTGTTTCTTGTTATTAGTAAGTTGCATGTTATACGTGGTTAAAAAACATTGC
>JGI24158J21664_10007979_pt1 | contig 14065 bp, 10 predicted proteins | sample Ectturendosymbi3_FD_21664 | JGI IMG/M metagenome (IMG submission 21664) | reverse complement strand
GATTTTGCAGAGCCTTATGGCTTAGACAGTACTGTAGCATGTGCTAGCGAAATAGATTTCCCTTTTCAAATTTCTGTTCTGACTGCAAAGTGGAAACTAACATGGGCGTGTTCAAAGATGGACGGCCTCATATCTACCGTGAAAAGCATTTTCGAGTTTTAATTAAAATGAATAAATGGCCACCGACTCAATCTAGGAAATTGACCCAAATACAATCTTAAGCAACTGTCTTCTGAAAGCTAGTGCTTTCCTATTACAAGGTAAGAGCACGATGAAGTTGCCAAAGTATTAGCAACGTTGTATCGAACTGTTAGACTGCGGCTATACCTTTATCCAGCAGCATCGATCAACTGCGCAATGACCAGCTGTAAATGAACGGAAGGCAAGAGGATATTCATTAAATGATTTTGTCATTTTTTCAACTCTCTTATAGTGTTCGCGAGGAAAATGATATATTTGGAAAATAAACCTTGAAAGCCATTCGTCGCTCTCCCAAAAGTATGTTGCCCCTAACCATGTTATTATACTTGTTTTTGTGATGCTGGATTTTTTCCAACATTCCGAACTTTTCAGGTAAAGAAACTGCACCACAGCAAAAACAAGATTACCCATAGTCTTGCCTAAGTAAAATTCTTACACTTGCGTCAATTGACAAATTTTTGTTTGCACAGGAGTATCTGCGCGTTTCAGTGAGTTGTTTTGCAATTGGGTTAAAAATTTCTAATGTATACCATTTCACTATTTTTTCCACGCACAAAACCAACCAATTATATTGCCAATCAAACATAAAAAAGGTAACACGTTCAAGACGATTTAATTGCACTTTTCAATGGCGTGATTAAAGCGTCAGTGAAAGACAATTAAAGTCGGCAGCGACTCTGATAAAGAGGGAGTCTGATAAAACTGGTGTAATAGCAAGAGCCTCATGCAATCAGCTGAAAACTTCTTCAATAATGCTGCAGTGAATGCGTTATGCAGTCGTACAACACAAAGACAGGAAGACAATTCACTACGTAAAATCCAAATTTTATCAAATCAAATCATGAAAAAAACTTTAAAAGTCGCCAAATGTTTTTACTGTCTGACTCTTACTAAGCTCATAAAAAATCACTTGGCTGACTCCTAAAGAAGGTTGAGTGAGAGTGATCAACGTTTATGGCACAACGTCGTGTATGCACATGCGTTGTACCAGCTATAAAATTCTTCTTTCGACCGGTGGTTATGTACAACAAAGCGCTAACCAAGCATTTAGCATCGATAGAAAAACAACCGTGTTAATAACTAATGCAACGAAATGTGTGATTGCACAAAAAATGTCGTCCCACTCTGCTGCACACTTCACTGTCAAGGTGACAGAATTTTCGAAAGAGAGGTAGTTCGTCTATTGAGGTCCTATGGTTGTAATAGTTCAGCTTGAGTGTGTCGCTTGCTCAAACTGTTAAATATTCCTTACCTTGAATTAGGCCCTGTTTCTATATGTCGACAAGATTTATTGAAATCTTCCTTTTTAAAGCTGTGCATGAGCTAATTTTACCTGGCCTTTAAAAGTTCAATTGCGCTCCTCTTACATGCAGATTTCTATCAGTTTAGTCTCTAACACAGTTCTATTTTTGACTGCTCTCCTGCAAAAACTTTGTGGCATGTGAGGTATGTCCTTTTCTATCAAACTCTTCCTCGCTGCACACGCGCTTGAAAGTTTGCTCGTTTATCTTGACGGCTTATTTTTCATTGTTGTTGCTTGTTTGATTTGGCACTTGTTTATACAGGGGCTGGTTGCTTAATCCCTGAACGTATATAATTTTCTTGTGCTCAGTGCAGAGTTCATGTTAGAATGTCGTTTTTCTTTGCATTTAAGTAAACAAAAATTTTCCAAACTTTTTTCGTAGCCAATTCGCGGATATTTTTCTGTTGTTATCAGTGTTTATGTGGCTTGCAGTGTGCATTAGAGCCAACCGTAATTTCTGTACCAATAGTGTCATTGCGCTAAATAAACAATAAATTCATTTCCCAATGCCAACAGATAGATGTCACAAACTTTTAGCATGTATTGTTTTTGCAGAAATATGCATTACTAACAAACCGTTTCAGCACTTTTTTAATTCGGATTAAAGCAATATTGTGGTGGACAACATCATGGGTGGCGGAAGCTTTTTCAAAGTGAAGGGGCACAAGTGCACGTCAAAAAAGCTGCAGAAATTTTTGTGGTTTGAATGGGCAACGGTGACGTCACAAGTATTGAAATATGACGTCATTACTTATGCACCATATGAAGGTCTAAATTACACTACTTTAGAAAAAAATTTAACCCCATGAAAACGTACAGGTGAACCACCCGAAATTCAAATAACCTGTCGCAGAGGCGACCCAGGTCAACAACGTCACTCGGGCTCATCATACGATTTGTTCTGACTGAATATAAGCGTTAGACGCTTGCGTCACTGAAATTTCCATTTGTTTTCATTCTGGTTGGCATTATTGTTGCTCTGTGACGTTAGTTACGTAACAATAAAGGAGAAGTTCGCATGATAACTTCTCCATTGTTGAGTAATGTACGTCACAGAGCAATAATAAGCCAGTAAGTCCTCTGCGAATCAAGGCTGAGGAGCCGGTGCTCAAATTTCAGGCTCCGGCTCCGGGCATCTAAATTTTTTGGCTCCGGCTCCAGAACGATTTGGTCCAAAAAATCAAAAAACACTGCATTGTTTGCATAACCAGCTTGCTCCGCAAACTATCTCTGTGGATCCGGAACCCAAATTTCAGGCTCCCGCTACAGGGGCTTAACGAGGTTAGATGGCACCCGGGGCAAGAAGCAAGTTTGGCGCTCCCATGTTCGAAACATGTCTTTCGGAAGCAAATGTATTGTATTGAAGAAAGTACTTGTTATCTTTTTAGGACTTTTCGGCGCCCCTCGCAGTCATTTGGCGCCCCCACAGTGATTCGGCGCCCGAGGAATTGTGCCCTCCTCGTTACGCCCCTGTCCGGCTCCACCATCAAAAAGTTTTTGGCTCCGGCTCCAGCCATCCAAAATTGCTTCGGCTCCGGGATCTGGCTTCACAGCCCTGCTGCGTACTACGCTTATTCATACTAGCCCGAGTTGTTGCACAATTTATCGTTCGTTTGAAATTATTCTCGAAATGAAAACTGTCCATTGGATTGGATTTCAAATCCAATGTCCTACACAAATCCATTGCTTCAAAAAACATTCAATTCAATATGAACTGTGTTTTAAAAAATGCTTAATTGCATAGGGGGCTCGGATTCTAATGGATGAGCCAGAGTAAAGCGCGAGCGAACGAAGTTAAGAAAATGCCTACTACGAACGATACTGTTTTATTCAGGACACCTGCAATATCAACATGAACGCGAAAGGCCAGACGTGGGAACGAAAGTATATGAACAGTGACAAGGTCCAAAGAAAAGAGCCAGAGTTAACAACTTAGTGAAGTGGGACCGTGGATGGTGGCACAAATATACGAAGCAAACAAGCTTGCGTTCTCCAATATAAATCATAATCGAAAACTCGGGCTAAGCCCGTGGAGCCCTTGTGCCGGAGACGCCATTTGGCTGTTAAAAACACCAAGAACACTGCTTAACAAACAGGAAAAAATGACACAGCATTGATACCTGTCTTAAACACATTCAAAATCATAACTTTTCCACATCTTGAACACAGAAGTAACATGACTGAATACTCATTTTACAACTGCATCATATACCGGAATGCAAAGACAAGACAAAGCATATGTAGCAACTAGCAAGTTGTCTGTAAGAATGCCAGTTGTGTTGCCAACGCAGAATTAAAATATAGCTATTTAATGTTGCCCATGCAAAACCAAATACACAATTGAAATTGATCTGTCAAAAATTTTATTTTGCGTATAAGATTCAGCAAAATTTCACTATTTAGAATGGTGTTGAAACGCTTGAAATTACATCATTTTTTGATTGTTTTGCACGAACGTTTTCCTACACACAAGCATGGGTGTCGGAAGAGGGGAAAGAATTTGAAAATTTCAGCAAAAAAGGCTGTTTTGTTAGTTTTGAGTGGTAAAAAACAAATATTTCACCACTTTTGCTCCCCTAGAAAAACATTTGGTAAAATCCACTAGTACCACCCCCTGGATAAAATCCTTCTGACGCCCATGCACACAAGCATGTAAAATTACACCATTTTTGTAAAAAATTATGTTGCATTATACCATCTAGCAACATTGTTCAACAACACCGATGCGGTATGCAAGCCATAGCAGGGTGATAGACTGTGCACGGTGTATTCTGCCAATCAATTACGAAATCCTGCCAAATTACAAATAAATAATATTGACAAAACACTGCCAAAATCCTACAACATTTTTTCATTAAACGATTTACATCAACATTGGACCCGATACTAATTGTGTTATTTAAACTTATTTAGGCAAAATTCGAAATTTAAAAGTGGGGGGGGGGCCTGGGCACTTATGTGTTCAGGCCTTGGTCCCGGGGTCTGCAACAGTATAGCACATACACACCACTGAAATCTGGACCTGCGTCAGTTGTTTTAAATTACGAACACGTGGATAAGTTTGAAAGTAGCTTACCAGCGCGCGGCAGTCCTTTAGCAGATTACACTTCGTACTCGGTTGAATCATAGTTGTCCGCTACACTTCCACAGCTCTAGTAGGTAAAGTGGTTCCAATTTTGCAGCTTTGTCACACTTTGCCCCACATATGCCACCATGAGGTGGATCATGAGGGTCATGCACCCTGGTACATTCCCGTCGCCACGGGGGGCCTTTGCTTCAAACCCCCAAATTGAAATATGGAACACTATGAAAAAGTAGAGTTTTTGTCAAAATTGAGAATGTCAATCCCCCCTACGCAAATACAAATCCCCCCTATTGAAGATTTTCTGGCGACACTTGTGCTCTGGCACCATTAGGAACTTTTCGTAGACATGCACCCAGGGAAGGGCGCAGTACCACATGGGGGTACAGCAGCTAATTTGCGACCTGATCTCAAGGCAATTATTCGATTGCATTTCAGAGCAAGTCGATGAATTATGTGCAGTTGCAACAAGGATAGAAGCTAGATTGGACAAACAAGACCTCTGGTTCAAACTTCCTAATCCCAGGGCTGGCGCTACCATTAAGGGAACTAGGCTGCTGCCTTGGGCGCTGGGCCAAAGGGGGCGCCAAAAATGCAATATTGTGGTTTAGAAAGTGACGAACGTGCACAAAAACAAGGGAATGAACACGACGAAAGTGAATGAAACACACGATCGTGCAGTTTATGAGAAGATAAAGGTACTACACTGTTTCAGGTTTGCTGCAGAAGGGTTAATACTGTATTTTTCCTAATAATTTCAATTTCACATACACCAGGAAAGCGTTGCCGCAATTTAGTATAAATTCTATTCATGCAATAAACTTTTTTAATGTACAAAACATCCTTCGTATTTCCGTAATGTAGGCCTATGTGATGGGCAGAGTAAGGATCTTGGTATAGGAGGGGTGGGCGCTGGAAAGGACCTTGCCTAGGGGGATCTCAAGTCTATCAATGGTCTCTTGTCAGGATTAACAAAAGCATGCCCTCCAGGCCATGCTTTATCAAGCTCAACGCAAAATTTTAAGGGTACCGCCTCTGTTCTTATCATTTCTTGATTCTTGTTTTTTCCTGGCTGCGCCGCTTTTACCCGAGTAGGTTTATGTCGAAATCTTCACTAAATCATGCTTCAATCATCAAGTATAGCCAGATTAGGAAACGCTGCCGAAACACCATCATTCTCCGCGTTAGTAGCCTAGTTCATGGCTTGCTAAACTTTTTCGTTCTATGACCCATTTTTGAAAAGTTTTTTTATGCGGCCTCAGGCCCGTAACTGTGGGGTCGAAGCCCCTCCCTGAATAAATTTTTCTCCACCCTGGAAAAATGTGTTAGACATAGTTTATTACTACTGAATATATTATTAAAAATTGAGTCCCTCTCAGAAAACTCTTTCCCCCACAGTGTCCCAAGCTGGTTACGGGTCTGGACCTCCTTGATGGATAGCCTAGTTGTTAATCATACGTGTTAACGTCCCATTACAAAGCTCAAGAGGCATGTTTGCCTATGGAAAAATCATACAAATGTACACAATCCTCGAAAGTAACTATACAGTAATAAAACTACCAGGTAATGGAAATTTTAAGGCGAAAAAGTATTAACAAAATACAATTCAGTTTGTAGATGTTATCAAGCGCAACCAAAGGGATGGAAGCACTTGATGATTTTTACACAGGCCATCCATTCGTAGATTGATACATGACAACGCAGGATGAAGAACATTCCAAACATTCTTCAAAAAGGATCTATTTTTGGACTTAATGATTATCAATTTTGAGAACGCAGCTTCACACAGATATGCTGTGCAAATGCTGAGCGTTTATGAATGGCAAATAAGAAATGACTGGACATTCATTTCTTGTTCTTTTCCAAAAATGACATAAACTTTGTTTTGAAAATTCCAGCTGCAAACTTTTGTCGTTAATAACTCCACAAACTAATCCTGCGCATGACAGGTGTGTGGCCTCCATAAGTTTCTATCGTATGTGGTTTCCTGAATCAAAGTCCACAGTACTTCTGAAACTGTGCATAAAGCTTTTAACTTCTCTAAAACTGCTGAGGGTGTTTTCAAAGCCCCTAAACTAAACCTAGAGCTCTAAACACAAGCATGCGTTCGTATCAGAATGAATGCAGAAAGGTCAATATTGGTCAGTACGTTAAAAAAAACAATCATGACGTGACAACGCATAAATTGTTGTGCTTGGCTGATTCTTATCAATTGATAGCTCAGGCAGACATCCCAGTAAACAACTGACATGATGAAGCACGGTATTGCCCCTAAAATTGCAGTGGAAATAGATTTACTGAAGGCCTACTTTTAATTTTTTTGTGAACCTTGCAAAAACTTTTATATCTGAGTTGTGAAGCCAATTTGTTTCGCAACCCCAAAATTACATTTCGCGACCCCAATTGGGGTCGCGAACATTGGCGTCCGCAGATATTTTTCCAAGGGGGGAAACATCGACATTTTGCTCAGATTTTTCAAATTGCTGACGATGCAATGCAAATGGAGGTTAACAAAACGCTTTACCCTTTCTACGCCCCAAAGATAATGCCCCGTGTTCGTGGGCGTTGGAAGGGGGGATGGGAGGACCAAGGCCCTGGATATTGAAATTTGACATTTTCCTATTACATTTTTAGCAAAAAAGATTGGTATTTTAGCTTCGAGTAGATAAAACAAAATTTCACCCCTTTTGGACCCCACTGGAAAAATATTTTTGGCTACTCATGGAAAAATTCCACAATTGGCCTACCCTGGAAAAATCCTTCCGACACTCATATTACGGCAAAAGGTAAAATAATGCGCTTTGTTCGACTTGGGAGCAATAGCCAGGGTATATTACGGTAATTTACACCAGGGGTGGGCAAATATTTTCTGCGAAGGGCCAAATTGAAAACTTTATTGCTAGCGGGATCGGTATATGTTACATTTGACTGCCTCAGCTACAATTTACGTTTCCATATATGAATTAATGACAATATTAGTTTTATTATAAATTTGTATTGATTTATTTCACATTGACAATGCTGTAGCATACATAGACGGAATAAAAGGTTGAGAATTCTAATCGATAGAATTACTTTAGCATTGACTCGAAATACGTACTATCTATGTACTATCTATGTAGGCTACGTGCGGCTGCCCCGCGGGCCGCACAAAATGCTGTCCGCTGGCTGTAATTTGCCCACCCCTGATTTACACAATAGGCTATTTGCAGATTTTCCAAGCAGGGTACTTCTTGTCAGTGAAGCATTGCGTTGGTCGTTAACGAAACGACAAATCGTGACTCTATTTTACCTATAAAACTCCAGGTTTGGCTGTTAAGCCACAGGAGTCAGCCTGGCACATGCCACGTACTGCTTTCAAAAATTGCGATGATTCTGACTGCCCGTATGCTTAATTCAGCATGAAGACACCACAAGGGTGACGCAGCCGAATCTGATCGCGATCACCCAGCAAGTCTTGTCAGTGTCACTTAAAAACAAGAGTTGCAAACGTCTGGGGTCTCGTCCAAAGCGATCAACCACTCTAAAAAAAACTTGTTTGTCTTTGCTCATTTTTTCACGGAGAACACTCGTAATATTTTAACCGGGCAAGCGTTCATCTGACATTGTCAATTGAAGCCACGCTTTCACTCTTCGCAAAATAATAAAAGATTAAGACGTATTCCCACAAGCCTGCCTAGTTGTATACTAACAAGTCACGTGTTTTTATGTACTGTGTGAAATTTACTGATTCTTCTTTACACAGAGTATAAAACTACGTGCCTTTCCGATATCACCAGTCACTGTCTCGTTGCGTTACCTGCCAAGATGTTTGCGTTCAACAGCCACATGTAGCAAAACGCCTACTACCGTAACTTAAAACTTTGAAGATTTGCACCCATGCTATTGTTACACAACAAAGACCAACAGTAGAACAATCTGCACGCAAGCTTTGCAACCTACTTTTACCGGGAAAGGAGCGGACACAAACTCTCATCACTGCATTACACAGAACAGTGAACCTGGCTCAAGTGCAGTGTGAGTGTCTTATCGGCAAATAAACTGCCATTGCGCAAGAATTAAATAAATAAATTGGAATTAAGCGGCTCATTTAAGGTTTATTACATTTTTTGCTTCTTAGTCCCAATTTCCAGGGGGGGGGGAATGCCCGTTTTGCCCCCCTGCGGACGCCCATGGTCGCGACCCATAGTTTAGAAGCCCTGGCCTAGTTAGCTAGTACGATTTAGATTATAGGACGTACCACCATCATTTATGTAACAAAGAGCTGGTACGCAACATAACCAACATGGTGACCATCGCGAATGTCAGAGCTTTGTTTTGCATGTAGAATGTCGTCGACTGTTACGACACCAGGCTGCAAATAAGTTTTTGAAGCACGTGCTAGATTTTTTGTGTGAATGCTGTGACGCCTGTTACTTGTGTAGATAATATTTTGATGAATTTGGCGTTCAAATAAACTCGACATGCCTCGAATACATTAATTTGATGTATAAAATAGCGCTTAAAAAGGTCTTTTTGGTGGAGGGGTGCTGCAATGGACCTTGCCTGGGACGAACCGGCAAATTTAAGATGTACAAAAAGCAAAGAAAATGTGTTTGTTTACGTTTAAGCAGATCGTTCCACGGTTGATTGCGCAGGATGGCGTCATAATTATGAAGGGGCGCTGAAAATTGATCTTGCTTAGGGTGCTGGAATGGTTTGCGCCGGCCGTGGCCATTCCATATTTTCTGATTTCTGAAGTGAAAATTGATACTTGCTACATTTTTGCACTTTTTGTAAACAGGGTGCATTCGCGTTGCATCTGTTTGTCTTTAGGTTTTCCTGTTTGTGAAGATAGAAGAGTTTAATTCCTATGTTGTTACAGAAGGGTAAAAGTTCAGTAACCTATCTTCCACGGTTACTTTAACAAGGTTACTTTGTTACTTTAACAAAGCAAAGCATAACATGAATTGAAGTCAGCTTTCAACCCATGTTCGTACAATTTTATTTAAAATGCTTATCCTATTCATACAAAGATTTGGCTAAAGTCACAGGAAGGAAGTTTTACTGAAAACAAAAGAAAGCTCCTTTCAATACGTACAACCAACGCAAAAACATAAACAACTCTTCTACGACCAGTTACCCCAGTTCCTGTACACATTAATCACATCTGAACCAGACGCAAAGGTTTTATACATGACCGTAGTTTCGCGCAAAAACGTTATCGTCACGCGTAAACTACCTATTCAAATATGATTTTCCGTTTATTTTAATAAAGATATTCAACACCAGATCAGTGCGTCACTGCGCGAAACCACGGTTGCGCATACTCGTGCAACCTCTAAGCCAGTGATTCCCAACCTTTCATGGTTTGTGGCCCCCCTTTCAAAGACTCACAACACTTGCGGCTCCTGCTGATTAATAAAAATATTAAGCGTTGTTTGGCGTTTTGTAATATCACAGCAGAGTTATTTAGTGAAGGCCTCTGCTCGTGGCCGGCCCCCGGAGAACCACTCCGTAGCCCCTAACGGGGGCCGGCGGGGCCCCAGTTGAGAAAATCTGCTCTAAACCTATGATAAGCGTAGAGCTCTCTAACTCACTCGCTCTCTGTGAAAAGCAGCCCCGTACGATAGTTACTTTTTCTAACACATTCTGCAAAATATCGCTTTCACGATAGGTTTGTCAGAAAGATTACCTGTTAGTTGTCACCTTTCAATACAATCGATATGCTTTACAGTGGTAGTCGTTGTGCAGGTGTTAACTCTGTGCTCACTGATGAGACCATGCACAAAGGTCGAAAATATGTCTTCTGGCATTTCGTATCATTACAGGCTGTTTAGCTTGAAGATTCACCCAAGATCAAGGTTTTAAATTAAAGCATAAACCACAAACGTTTTACTGAATAACATACTCTTAGACACTGAAATGAGGTATTTGAGGAAAATTGAGACATACAGCTCTGACTTTTCAAAACGCGGCACCGAAACGCTTTGTGCATATTTTAAACTTAAACCTGTTTAATATTTTCATGAAAAACAACAACATATGTATAGCATGTGCTTGTCACTGTAGTGTGCGTACTTTCTCTAAGTCTTGCTTTAGTCTTTTTCATCACTGCACCTGTAAGCTTTTTTATTGCAATTTACTGGACCGAGGATGCGTTACTGACGCGAAATCGACCAAGCAGGGTTGCGGACTCGGAGGTGAAATGTCCAACTGCGACTCCAACTCCGGTCTTTCCAAAATGTTCGAATCCGACACCGACTCCGACTCCAATTCCGATTCTTTAACAAAATGTGAATGAAGGTTGGTTGTCAACGATTTGTAGCAACTAGCAATCAATAGAAATCGTGGTACAAAGCAAGAATTCTCTGTTTCAAAGTTTTACCGGCCACTGCAGTAGCCGGCGCGGGCGTAATAGTTACAAAAGAAATTGCACCATTTCAACAGGAATTTTTAACTTAGGAGTGCGATCGTTCATAGGTTTACTGGCCACTGTAGTAGTGGCCGGCGCGGCTGTAAGATTTTCAAAAGCAATTGTACCATTTAAACAGGAATTCCTAACTTAGGAGCGCGATGTAAAAAGTGATTCAATTTGGACGTCAAAAAATCCGATACCGACTCCGACTCCTACTGTTCTTAGGAATCTGACTCCACCCGAAAACCTTCGACTCCTTGCAACGCCGACGCCGACTCCGCAACCCTGCTTCCAAGTATACTTGGCAAGCAGATTCGGCTGCGTCGCCCTTGTGGTGTCTTGATGGCAAAATAAACACATTACATATTCATTTGGGCTATAGTTCACCAAAACCATTCAATGTTTGTTATTTAGTGTTCAGATGAAACGATGTCGAAACTGCATCTTAAAAACGTATGTGCAAAACTTTCTAAATGCTAGGTAATTAAATGCTTCAAGGCTTACGCGTGCTTCAGCAATGTATTTAAAACCTTACAAGAGCAGACATAAGAGTGGTGGTAAAAAAATAAAAATCGTTTCAAAGTGTGAACAACAATTATGAAATATAAAAGAGGAGTGATCACAGCAGGGAAAAATTTAAAAGGTAAAGATGAAGAGACAGTGGCGGAAATCCGGTAGAAACTATTAAAGAAAGCGATTTCGTCTCTTTGTTCCATGTGCCTAATATGTTCCACCAAGCAGCCGGCCATACGTTAAGGCACAATACATACTGTATACTTTGGATTCCAGCAGATTTGTAGAATTGTTTGCTGTCGAGTTGTTAACTTCGTTTTTGATACAATACAACAAGTGCGTGTTTGTTTGCTAGGAAGAAAGAGGTAGGCAATGAAGTGCAGCCAGAAACGGAGCGCATGCAGTTGGCCGGAGTATAAGGATTTTTTGCATGAAGCTGTTATTTCAGAAGACACTTATGGCATTGGAAATGTTGAGTAATAAAATATAGAAACATCAGCCATTTGAATATTTGCTAACATTTTATCTTTATCTTGGCAGTAGTGTGTAATCTTTTGGGGACATATGATATTGTAGTTGGAATTACATCTTACATATTGACACAACTTTGTTATAGTTGACTTTTGATCACTAACTGTTTGTACTTTTCTTTCATTCTTTCTGAAATAATTCCACTTCTTGACAGTAACGACAAAATTGTGTAAACGTTTACTAAAAGTTTTCAGGACAACCACAATATTGTCTAAATGAGTTGAAGAAGCAATTGGTTGACAAAGGAATATCTGGAATATGACTCATCTAATATAAAAACTGTATAGAAGCTTTTTAATATTGATTTGAATATTTTGGAGGCTGGAGCGTTACTGATCTTTATTGTGTTTTTTAAACTTATTAATTCTTTGCAACACTAACAGATCTTCAGTTAGAGCAAGCAGCCAGATACGGCATGGACATTTACTATCAAATTTTCAAGAACGACAGGCCTTTTTTCAAAACGGACCAAAATGTTTCTTGAAATTTTTTGACTCTCTCTTCAAATCTCGTTGATGCAACATGTCAGGATTTTCACGTGCATTAGAACATGCGCAGTTTTTTCAAAAATTGCACAAAATTGAAATAAAGCCGTTGTCAAAATTTTCAATAACGTTGTCTATTTTGTCAAAGGTACAAGAAATTCGTGGTGTTTTATCGTTATTGCAAATATTTCGATTTTTCATAATGGATTTGTGTCAGTTAAATCGAGCCAAATTAAAAGTATCACTTTTTATTTTTGTTGTTGCTGGAAGGAGATACAGGAAAAGTAAAGAAAAATAGTGACATTTTTAAGCATTTTTGTTGCTTTGAAACTTGACCATTGCCATCAATTTGCAAACATGCTTATTAGCAATGTAAGTAGATTTCACGGATTTGAGTGCTTATGATCCTGGCCGCTTAAGATTCTTTGCCATCCAAAATTGGACAGAAGATGAATGTGGCAATAATAACTCAGCTCAGGGACTTAGCTTGACCTGCAACCTCAATTCTATCTAGTGCATTAAAGAAGTCTCCCCTCCAAAGTAGAGGTAGATCACTTACCACCATTTGGCAGGACGTGCCCTGAGAGACAAGTTAATCTGACTCGCAACGTAATGAAAACTAACATTAGTCTTTCATAATCTGGCTACTATGCACTCCACCATTTAAGAAATTATTGAGCATCTCAAGTTTACGCAGTAAGTTGTCTTTGGACATATAAGTTAGAGGAAGTCTTAAGAGATGCATAAATGTTTCCTAGGTGATTCTTTCCTGGATTTTAGCGAAATTCTTAAACGTTGCCTAGAAAGAAGGCTTTTGCATTAGGCTACGATAACAGTTTTTCTTTGCCTTGAAAAGACTGCTAACAGTGACAGCGCTTTTGCCCATTTCGCAAAGTGAATGTGATGACTGCAAAACGAGATGCATAGAGCCAGGGGCGTAACGACTTTAGATAGCGCCCGGGGCATGAAACAAGTTTGGCGCCCCCATGTTCGAAACTGAGGTCTTTCGGAAGCAAATATACTGTATTGAAGAAAGCACTTGTGACATTGTTGGAACGTTTCAGCGCCTCCCGCAACCATTCGACGCCCCCCACAGTGATTTGGCGCCACCATAGTGGCTCGGCGCCCGGGGAATTGCGCCCCCCTTGCCCCCCTCGTTACGCCCCTGGTATAGATCCGCTTAAAATAGGGTGGGAAACCAAGTCTCTTCTTGACAGCAATTGTACTGTATATCTTTCGGTGCGACGAGTTGGACGTAATCGCTTGATCAGCAAGAGCATGTGCACAAATGGCATTAGAGGGAATACACTGCATGTAAAAAACCGTGAGAAAATGTGGTACGCGTTCCAAATAAGAGAACTACTGTATTTCTCCAACACAGCTTTACTAGTAGTAGGGTCCAAACAAATGCAATTTTCAATTCAGCTACTTTTCAGCAGTGGTGATACTCTAAAAAAATTATGCTACATGCAAAAATGGAAGAAGTGTCTGTGAGTGAACGTAGTCGAGTATGTTACTGTAAGTTCTTGACGACTGCAGGTGTACTTTAATTA
>JGI24158J21664_10007978_pt1 | contig 14065 bp, 11 predicted proteins | sample Ectturendosymbi3_FD_21664 | JGI IMG/M metagenome (IMG submission 21664) | reverse complement strand
TAGAATGGTGTTAAAACGCTTGAAATTACACCGATTTTTAAATGGTGTGGTACGAACTTTTTCCTACAGACAAGCATGGGTGTTGGAAGCAGGCCCGCAAGGGGCATTCTCCCCCCTGAAAAATTTTTCGCCCGCCTGGGAAAAATGTGTTGGACATAATTTGAAAATTTTGGGCCCCTCTTAGAAAACTCTTCTCCTCCCTTGGTGTCCCAAGCTGGTTACGGGCCTGGTCGGAAGGGGAGCAAGAATTTGAAAATTACAGCAAAAAATGCTGTTTTCTTAGCTTTGAGTGGTAAAAAAGAAATTTCGCCACTTTTTGGTCCCCCTAGAAAAACTTTTCGAAGAATCAACTAGTGCCCCCCCAGGGACATTGTCTTTCCGTCGCCCATGCACACAAGCATGTATAATTACACATTTTTGCAAAAAATTGTTGTATTACACCATCTGGCATCATTGTTCAACAACACCAAGGCGGTAAGCAAGCCATAGCAATGTGCACGGTATATTCTGCCAAACAATTACGAAATCCTGCCGAAGTACAAATAATATTGACAAAATGCTGCCAAAATTCTGCAACATTTTTTCATTAAACGATTTACTTTTACAATGGACCCAACACAAATTGTGATACTTAAACTTAAAAGTGGGGGGCCTAGGCCCATGCGGTCACCCCGGTTCCGCCACCTATTGTTAACACCATTCTAAGTAGTGAAATTTTACTGAATCTTATTCGCAAAATGAAATATTTGACAGATCAATATCACTTGTGTTTTTGCATTGGCAACGCTAAATACCTATATTCTATTCCTGCATTGGCAACACAATCGGCATCCTCACGGACAACTTACTCTACGTATGCTTTGTCTTTGCATTCCAGTATCTAATGCAGTTGTAGAATGAGTATTCAGACATGATACTTCTGTGTTCAAGATGTGGAAAAGTTGTGATTTTGAATGTGTTTAAGACAGGTATCAATGCTGTGTCATTTTTACCTGTTTTTAAGCTGTGTTCTCGGTGTTTTTAACAGCCCAGTGGCTACTCCGGCATACAGGTTCGCCGGGTTTCGCCCGAGTCTTCGATTACGATTTATATCGGAGAACGCGAGCTTGCTTGCTTTCTGTGTTTGTGCCACCACCCACGGTCCCACTTCACTAAGTTGTTAAATCGGACTCTTTTATTTGGGCCTTGTGACTGTTAATATATTTTCGTTCCATGTCTGGCCTTTCGCATTCATGTTGCAAGTGACCTGAATAAAACAATATCGTTTGTAACAGGCGTTGTCACGACCTCGTTCGCTCGCGCTTTACACGGGCTCATCCATTAGTCCGAGCTGTCCTATGCAGTTAAGAATTTTTAAAAACATAATTCATGTCAGACTGAATGTTTTTTTTTAAGCAATGGATTTGTATAGAATATTGGATTTGAAGTTCAATCTAGTGGACAGTTCCCATTTCGAGAATAATTTCAAACGAACGATAAATTGTCCAGCAACTCGGACTAATATGAGTGAGCATAGTAAGCAGAGGACTTACTAGCGTTAACATTGCTCTTTGACGTACGTTACTCAGCAATGGAGAAGTTATCACGAGAATGTCTTATTTATTGTTACATAACATAACGTCTCAGACAGGGCAACGATAATGCCAGGCAGAATGAAAGCAAATGGAAATTTCAGTGACGCAAGCATCGAACGGTTTTATTCAGTCAGGCAGAATAAATCGTGTGATGAACCCAAGTGACGCTGATGACCTGGGTCGCCCCTATAACAGCCTATTTGAAATTTCAGTTCACCGATACGTTTTCATAGTGGTGTAATTCTGTCTAAAATAGTGTAATTTAGACCTTCATATGGTGTATATGTAATGACGCCATATTTTCTTGTGACGTAACAGTTGCCAACGCAAACCACAAAATTTGCTATAATCTTTTTAACGTGCACTTGTTCCCTCCCCACTTTGAAAAAGGTTCCGCCACCCATGGTAATCAGTACGAAACGCGACTTTTGGTACGCAGAAAACACGGTGACTTGTTTAATGAACGAACGCACTTTTACTCCGTGTAGAGTAAACGTTTTAGGGGGGGAAAGAGCGCCTATTATAATTTACAACTGGTCGCCGATGCATTGAAATATCCTGAGGCGCGCGCTTTTTTTCGGACCCTGTTCGCAATTTATTGAACCTTTTAAACGTAGGCTGTCCCTCCTTATTTGAAGACTTTTAGGTGGCACAACCTGTTTCGATTTTACAATTTTCTACATGGCCTTGACGCTCAGTGGGAGTTGCTTCAGTGTTCACGCAGGCACAAGGTAGTTTGGTTTTCTTTCGCGAGCTCTGTATGCGCTAAAACACGGCTCTCCTTGACTTTTGAAACGATTACACGTGACGTGACACTCTTCCCTTGTCATTACAAATTGCTTCCTCTTAAAGCTACCGTGTTCGAAGACCTCGTCACGTGTTTGCTGAATCCCACATCGCTGCAAATGATGCGCGGGACAGCGGTGTCGGAACGGCATGCGTCCGGCGCGCACCCATGAGCAATCTGCACAGATAGTCCACCTAAGTTGTGCAAAAAAATTCCAGCGAATGATGGCAAACATAATAATCGACATCCGATCACAATCAAGCGCACACCGCATCTCTCGCAGCACTGCAGATGAAAGGTTCTTGGTAATTATACAGGAAGACAAGCATCCGACACAAACACAAGGTTCAATCAGGGTCATGATTAAGGATCGACGACTAAGACACTAGAGGCAGCAACACTGCGACAGTATGGAAAGCAACAATTGAACAGTGCTTAGATTAAAGTACCAACGGGAGAAATTAACAAAAAGCGTTCAGGTAACAGTCAGGTACAAAATAGCATTAAAAAATTTACGACAGCTCAGATTGCACGTTTGATCAAGCGACACGTAAAATTATCGTCTTTGTTTCACGTTGGTCGAAACATGATCGCAGTCACCCTTTACGACTCGATGATAGGAGCAGTCACCAAATCCACGAATTGTCTGTATTTCACGGGACCCCGGCTGCTGATGTTGCCCTTGCGCAACATGAGATCCACTGCGAACAAGCGTAAGAGAAATGAACTATGGACAAAATGATGCAGCCAACGATGGCTAATGTGTCTGCTGTTAACATTTGTACACGAGTTAAGCGCTCCTAAGACTGCCTATCGAAAGAAATCCTTTCCCAGCAAAGAATCAGACACTAAGCTCTTACAGAGTATAGATTTCGATTACGAAGTAGGCGTCATCAACTCTTATTCAAATAGAATCAAGAAAAGATGTCGCATTTGTCACAACCATAACCACAGGAGTGGCATTACTTTGACCCGACTTACCTGCAATTATTGCTGCAAAAACACGAAACAAATTACAGCTATGCTGCTTTTTCGGCTAAAAATGCATGGCATGCTGTATTGGGCAAAATTTAAAATAGAAAAATCATATAACTGCTGGAAACTGCAGCGTATGTTCGTCAAACTATACAAAGTTATCTTTCTGCAACAGGCATAAGTTAGAGCGTCTTGAGATGCGGCCAGGTTGTGGGTTGTATGACTTACGTTTGTTTTTGATTGAAGAACAATTGCAAAGCTCATGTTTACCGCAACATAATCAACTTATTTTAAATGTGTAGAAATAGTGGCAGTAACCTTTCACCGAACATACCACACCGATGTGGTGTGGAAGACGAGAAAATTGTGCCAAATACATCAGAGGTCTTCTGTAGACACTACCCAAAACCAAGGAAATTTATATTTTGATCCGCCATAATTACTGCCAATAATAATTTTACAGAACGAAGTACTATCTTCATTGATGATATTTGTTACAAACGCTTACTGAACCGTACGGTTTTTACTTTCTGACTGAGACCTCAAAACTCAAAAGTTTTTATGACTGTGTTACGCCATTTTGTTTTTTCGGAAATACTCTGATACATTCGGTAAAAAAAACATTTTCATCTCAGTTGAACGCAAAAACAGAACAATGTTAACCTTTTGTGGAAAATGTCAAAAGAAATCCTATAACGCTAATGAAAAAAAAAACACATATTTGGCAAAGTCCGCCACTTTTATAACGTTCCAATTTCAATAGTCAGGTACACAAAATTCTGCTTTGGCAAGCTAAAAATTCGACGGCTTTCATGGCTATGACAGGATATACACTGAGCGGTCATCAGGTCCAACGTTTCTGAAGAAGATTTTCTAAAAAACTCACTGCTTTTGTCAATGCTTGGAATGTTTCGGAAGAATGTTTGGAAGTTCAATGCGGCCATGGGATCAGTCAAAATTTGAATGTCTAAACGCGATTTTTTATGCCCGAAGTGATTCCGGCTCATCTTCATCAACTGCTAGACCAGCGTGTCGGGTGTGCAAGAAGCCAAAGGTTTTCACAAAATATGACTAAATCTCTTAATAAAGAATAGGAAGTTCGGGAAAAAACCCACTGCCTATCTTTCATCGTCTCACTGGCGAATGTGACGACAATATCGTCGCGCAAGGCCAAAAACATCTGCTGATAGTTACGACGCACTCTGTCGAAAACGTTTTCTGCGATTATGTGCTGATGCCTCACGGAAAATATTACATTAGTACCCTCTTTGCACACATGATCTTCGGTGTTAGGATGCAATCCAGATTCAGAACGCTCATACCTTCTTTGGCAGATAAAGCTTCGCCAGTATTCATTAGAATATGTCGAAGCTGAGATACTGGTATCGTACCATTTTGTGCTTCGTCGGTCATCTACAACATTACAATTAAAGGCGTTAACAATGAGCCATAGTTTCAAGCGAGCAAGCTTTTCTATCATCCTTGTAACAAAGTGAATCTGTTGCATTTCCGCCAAAGCTGATTTGCAGGACAAAATCACGCCGTGTTTTGACGTATGACTTCGACCTTTTCCTGCGAATCGGATTACTACATAAATTTAAACTTGGTGGGATGCTTGCAAAGACTTTCAACGTATCTGAATTCAAACCACTTCCAAAAAAACCCTGCGCAGATTTAGACACAAATGAGCAGGTTGTTGTTGTAATAGCTCAGTGACCGACTGAAAAAACACATGATTTACCAAACTCGCATAATCAACTGTTTATATGCGAAAAAAGAAAAACAGGACACTTGGCTTATATACTTACGGTCAAGCGTATTTTACATCTTCACAACAAATATCAAACAGTTTGCAAATTTCTTCCCATACGAGTAGTTTTATTGTAAGTCACTAACAGCTTTTGATGAATTTAAAAGGACTTGCCTGAAATGCTTTGAATATTTCCTCGGATACATTTTCTGTTGACATCTGCCGATGCATTACTGACAAAAATTGAGAAAAATCCATGTAATCTGATTTATCTGCAACAGAAAAGGCATAACTTTGCATAACACACTAGCTGAATTGCATAAAATTTTTTCATGCTAAACGCATCGGTAGGGAACCTATTTATTATCACGGGCCGCATGAATTGTGCATTAACGCTGGCGGGCCGCAAAATCAATGAATTTTATCCTAAAATTCTACCATTATCTAACAATGAGGAAGAGTGTCTTCTCTTAACGCAATGTCTAAGTACCTGCTTATCATGGAGTTTCGTTTAAACGCGATGTTGTAGTCTAACTGGGTAACGAAATTCTGATAGGGACCATATCAAATGTTCACGGTGGCCGCAGGTTCCCCACCCCTGTGGTAAAGCTTCTCTCCAACATCTAGCATGCTTTCTTATTTCGATCGTGTTGCTAAATTCCAGCACAAATCAAGTAAGATTGTGTTGATTTGACATTTGGTCGTCATTTTGTACATCGTTGGGTACAAAACCAGGGCTGTAGAGCAGGAGCCCAAGCAATTTCGGATGATTTGGAGCTGAGCTGGAGCCACAAACATTTAGATGGTGAAGCCGGAGCCGGAAATTTGGTTTCCAGTTGCGCAGCCCTGGTTTGTGGGGAAAAGTGAGTTAACTTATTGCGGGGCGAGCGTAGGTTGCCGTATGTGTATTTTCTCCGTTCGTGTGTACATTAGTGCTTCTCAAACTTTTTTGTACATTTCCCACTATCCATCAAATATATCATTTCATACCTGATCTACTCTGTTGTAAAAGTAAATTGTACGAATAATACAATGGTTTTCAGTTTTCATTGGACCAAATCATTTTTGAGATGGAGCCAAAAAGCTTTGGATACTTGAAGCCTGAAATTTTGAGTTTTGGCTCCATAGCCTTGTACAGAATTTACATGCCAGTTGGGGCTTTTTTTAACCTTAATGACTGTGAGTAGGTAAATTTTCAAAAAAGTTGCAATATTCACAATGAAGCGAAAAATTGTGATGATACCCTAAAGTTCCGCAGTTATTGGCGAGAAAAGCAAAGTAGACACTATTCCATTATCAAACTGCTCAAGTAAGGCAGTCAGTCAAAATACGGAATAGGTTTTCATTTTAGCTAGTATATATCTTAAGAAAGCAAGGCAGTTAGCCAGCAATTCCACTACAAAAAGCATCACAGAATATGACATATTTAAATGCAAACACTACACGAAATAACATTGGATCTTAAAAAGATAGTTTTGCAACAGTTCTTAGCAGACAAATCTGATCTGACACAGGTTTATGCTATCGTATTGTTTATTGCTTTGCTACATAAAACCAGAAAACATGTTTTGTGTGGTAACAAGCATATGGCTGATTTGATATGTGTCACAAATCCAAAGCTGAAATAAACAAAGACAGTGGGCATGAACAAGAAACTTGCAATCAGTATTCTTAACATAACAAGAGTGTATAAAATCATTTACATAATGGAAAACTGTGAAAAGCACAAAAAAAGTGAATCAAACTAAGAGAAAATAAACATTGTCAAAAATATACCTTGTTTGTCTGATAAATTGATTGACAAATGTGAAATTCAAAACAACATTTTGATTTGGTGGATCATGCGATGCATCATTGTGTACTGATAAACACCCATTACACTCACTAGGGTTAATTAGAAAAAAACAATGATTTTAAAATGGATTACCTTTGGACAACACCTTCAAGTGTTTATCAATATCTTGTGTAGTTGGACAAGTCCCAAGTGACCTCATCACAGTTATTAGATCGTCACAAGATATTCGTCCATTTCGTTTTTTGTCATACAAATTGAAGCAATCTCTGTATTCTTAACAGAATAATACTTAACATTGCAAAATGCAAAAAAAGCAGTTCAATTCACAATCACAGACAAGTTTAAGTATTCTCAGAACGCACTTAGCATTCTCAAGCATATCCTTGTACTTACTGATGTAAGCAAATGTTAGCAATTGCGGAACTCATCACTGTTTACACAAATGAATAAAATGTTTAGCAAGTAATGGCATTTAACCAAGGTTTAGTTCTGCATGCTAGTTTAATGCCATGTTTCACTTATATCAAATCCATCTACTTGTTCAGTTTATACAGTACCTGGTGGCTAATTGAAAAAACTTCTTCAGTTGCACATAATCAAATTTTAATATTGCAGCATTTGCTGCTCATCAACATCTGTCATATAAAGCTTTGGTTGCAAAAACACAGCTCAGTTAATAAGAACCCCTAAGCCAAAGTATAAGTTGTCTCTTCATATTGCATTGATTCCCATTCGCATGACATAATTTTTGAAGTATTGCACTAAAATGTGCAATACATCAAATAATTCACAACCTATCTCCGCAAGAAAAAGACTTGAACACTGTGCTGACCTAATTTCTAACAAATTAGTCTGCAATTTTTTACTTGATCTGTTTTACCCAAGCCTTTTTCTAATGTAACATTGGCCTTACCTGCAATCTGTTGTTCCTTTAAATATCGAGCCTTAAAAACAAAATATACAAAACATAACGTAAAAAACTAACTACTTGTTTTGTCAACATAACAAATGTCTAGCTTACTCATGAAGTCAACATTCATGCAGGATAGGTTTTAAGCTAAAAGTTATCTGATAGTAGGTACAGAATATACTGCAAAGGACCTGAAAATAATTTAGGTTCAATATTGAATGGCTAATAAAATCAAACTTTGTTCAATGTAAACAACTTTGAGACACATCAAACCAATACATATTTTGACATGGTTAGACATTTGCATCCTGTACTTAGGTAAGCAAAAGCAATTTAAAAACTGTTAGAAGTCATATGCAACATTTACTCAATAAATAATTAACAAAACATTAGGTCAAACACAGACTTAACCAAGTTAACTGTTACACGGATTTAAAAAGATGCAAAAACTGTTACTGCCTTCCTACAGTAAAAGGCATGTCATTCTGCCATCACACAAGCCACAAAACCACTTGCATGTGCGTTTAATCAAGTAATTCTGACCACATTGCAATCTTATTAAAACTTTAGATACCAGGGGTTTCCCTTGTAAAAACACATTGGATATTGGGTAGTTTTTGAAAGTTTACCACATTCATGCAAGTTTCCTAAATCACCTTGCAAATGAATCCCAAACAAATGCTTCATTTATTAAATTCTATGTTTCTCTCCATGGTTTATATATATATTTGTACAATATTTCAAGAAAAAAAGATTACATTCAGTATCCAATGGAGTAGCTTTCTTGCAAACCTTGTTGGACCGCACTGACCATATTGATCGGCTTTGCGAACTCCGCCATACCACTTCTATGGCAGTAACCGAGTTTATTTTGCTCATCTCGGAACATTTGAGTGACCGCATTATGTCCAATGTCATGCAGAGCCTAGTGCGGTCGACGAGACAAACAATATGGCTGCATTGTGCTGTTCATTCCACTTGCCACAGCCTGGCCAGAGCGAGGATTTTCAACTCTGTGCCGTGTTGAAACCAAGCTGCAAAATCGCCTGCTTGGTGTAACTCTGAATGCAATGATAAATGTTTCAATGAATGGTCCAAACAGAACTGTTACCAAAAAGTCGTCAATAGATGGGCTTTACATTTGTGCAAGAGGGCTGGGCATTTTAAAAATTGACAAAACTCCACTGATTTACAGCGTTTCATATTTCAATTCAAGGTCCTTGCAGCTTTTGCGGGGCTCGTGTCTCGTACTGTAATATACGAAGCGGTGTCACGAAGCAGGTCATGTCTGCCGGCAATTAGTTGCGTAGCGCGTGAAGTGTTGTCTGGTTGCAAAATGCTTTGTCTCTTTCGATTTATTTGTGACTATAACTTACGAACCACAGGTGCTAACATTATGTGAAAGTTAATTTGTACCTCCTGAACTAATGTCCTTTTCAGTGGGGGTGTTTTCGTGTTTTTATGGCCTACTTTGCCTGGCCCTGGACACCCATCGAATGGGCCCACGTTTTGGCCCAAATATTTTTATGAAACTAGGCTATCTCACGAGTCTTAAGAGCCCTTGATTAGCTTTCTAGCATATCTGGATAAAAAATTATGCCACAAAAACCAAAAAGTAGTCAAAAATCCTACCCCTAAAAAAGGTAACCAGGGTAGAATAACACCCCTTTTGGATATGGCCAGAACTTGCTGTTAGAATAGGCTAGAGAGCTGTTCTAACCCTCTATAGATTCATGAAGACTAGTAGTTTAGACTGAAAAAAAAATTTTCAGCTTGAGATTTTGTTAATGTTTGCATATTCAAAGGTTGTTCATGCATATTTATATACATTGGGATAATGACGTCACTTCCAGGGAGTCGAACCATCCATCAAATTTGGTGACTTGAAGTTTTTTTGGATTCTAGGCTTCAATACGAGTCTTTAGAGGGTTTGATGGACTTTCTAGCATTTCTGGTTCAAAAGTTATGGCCAAACTTCCGGATTTTAATTTGGGAGATCCCCTGAAGTTACTCAGCCATGTCCTCAACGATTTGGTGTCTTTTGGCCCCTACTTGGGCACCAGAAATGCTAGGAAGTCGATCTGGGCCTCTAAAGCTTCATATTCCAGCCTAGAATACAACCAAATTTTGAGCCAAAATTTTGGCCCTTTGTGGAGGTGATGACGTCACAATGAAACAACCAAAAAAAGCCAAAACTACCCTTTTTCTAACACCACCCACCGAAAACCCCGAACCCAAATCTAAAATGTTTATTCAGTGCAAACTAGAAGACTTCACGAGTCTTTCGAGGGCTCGTATAGCTCGCTAGCATCTTCTGGCCGGGAGTTATAGCGGATTAGAGCGAGCCGCCAGTGGGAGACTCATGCATTTTCTGATTTTTCTGAATTTAGGGGTAAAATGCGTTTTTTGGGCCATAACTTTGGTTCCAGTCGTTCTAGAAGGTCAAGCAAGAGCTCTATCGACGCGGGAGATCATTTACTTTCCAGAAAAAGTTTGATCCAAAATTTTGGCCGATTGGATTGGCGTCCAGGGCCCGTCAAAGTTGGTTAAAAAACCCAAAGCACCCCCACTTTGCGAGCCTCTCCCAGGCGAACCCCTCACCCAAATCAAAGTGTTTTTTTTTAATAGAACCAAGAAGACGTGCCGCATCCGTAGACGGTTTGAAAAACTCTCTAGCTATAGCGGCTGGCGAGTTATAACCAAAAAACGTTGCGCCAATTTATTGGCTCGCGCGGTCGTTAAAGGGTCCTGTGTGGATGTACTTCTTGCAGCAAGTTGCTAAGTTCGTGTATAATGTCAGCAATCTACTCTTTTCTCAAGTATCTACGCTATAGACAGAGAAGCAGTGGCAACGTTGAAAATCTACAACTCCGGTTTGGATCGCCTCTGCACGACGTATTTTTTCACCCTTCTCCACCCTTGTTTGAGTCTTGATCCATAGTCTGGGAAGCACTCGGCTAGATCAACTTACCAACCGTTATACTAAGCTGGGGCGACAAGTAAGCCTATTTCTTAACTTTTTGTAGAACCGTGGTAATAATCGATTGTGGCATTTTTTCGCAAATACACAACCGTTTACACACTTTGCGTAGAATGAGTGGGTCAAACATATGCAGGTTTGTTCATGAGGCATGTATAACTTCCCAATTAAAAAATTATCTTTATCATATTTGAGAATTTTGTTGTTAACTCTCTAGATAAATACCTAATCGCCAATGGAAAGCAGGCTTAGTGCAAGCAGGGTGCAAAAATGCTACCACGGGGAATTTCATAGAGTTTAATGATATCAAATCCAAACATTTTTCAAATACGTTGAGAGACTCTAGGGTCTACATTATCAATTGCATACGTCAACCATACATGGCCCATACCGTCGCTATCGCGGCGATCAGAACGACGAAGACACGAGAACATTTTGCGGAAAGTTCTTATACAACGCAATTTCGAGTACAGACAATGCACAACACAAGAATTGTCCTTCCAGTGGCATCGACGATAGCCCGGGCAGAGATTTGTTCAGGATGTTGAAGAGATCGCCCGTTTGTCAACCGCACACACTTGGTCTTCGACGAGGTTATTCCGATGGGAAGGCAGTAGGCAACACGACCGGACTCCGACGAAGATTGCATCCGCATCAGAGAATTTCCCTGCTACAGTCATTATGCCGAGCGCTTGGCCAGACTGAAGCAAGATCCAATATTTAAGGTCTTGGCACGACCCGGCCGAGATTCGAACCACATAGCGTTTACAAGTGCGCAAACACGGGCGTCGGAACGGGGGGGGGCATTTTGAAATTTGACATTTTCCTATCAATTTTTTTGTGAAAGAAAGTTGTTTTCTTTGTTTCGAGTGGTTAAAATGAAATTTTGCCACTTTTGGACCTCACTGCGAAAACCTTTTTCACTATCCTGGAAAATCCACCCACTGGCCCTCCCTGGAAAAATCCTTCAGACACCCATGTGCGTAAATACAAGTTTGCNTTTCATGGTCACCAACTTCCACACGNAGCTTAAGNCTCAGGTAAAGGTAAGCCATAGCATAAATTCTCCCGTACTTGCAATGCACGTACACGTTTGATAAATNGNAAACCAGGCTGCTTTGATCAGGTTCGACTAAAACTTGAAGTAGAACAGTTATTTTAAGCAGTTTCGTTGATTTGCACTGACGCATTTCCTTGGCATACACATCAAAACTTGATTAACGTGAACATTTTTAGTGCTACTTTCGGAATTGGAGATGCAATTGACTCCAATGCCCCTCCTTGCCACGCGCCTGGCTGTTACCCATTATTGTTTGGGAAAAGCGTTGTGCTGTGAATGGTAAAAAGCCTTGTGAATAACATTCACTGTGAAAGTGTTTCCTTTAGTCGAGCCAGCTTGTACCCATTGCTGCTTTTCAATTGTCCTGGGCTGAATATAATGGAAGTAATGTTGACATTTGATTCTTGCAATTACGTGCCTTTCACGCCTCCGTAGGCGCCGCATGTGGCACGTTGGATTGATCCGTGCTTCCTTGCCAGCAACAGTTTGGCAGCGTATTTGTGAGCTAGTGATGTGGTGTTTAACTTTGGTGATATTTCTGTTTGTGCGAGTTTTTGTTTCTTCACTTGTTTTCAGACCGTGCCGCTGTTTTCAGTAGGATAAACTTCAAAAACAGAGAAAAGTGTACATCCTGGTTTGTCACAATCCAGCGAGAGTTCACATGTGACTGGTCAAGTTTCCTGCAACAGAAAATCTTTTACCAAACTCCTAGCAACAATAAAATTTATCTCCAGTATGTGTTCGAATGTGCCTGGTCAGGTTGCTGGACTTGGAGAACCTTTTTCCACACTCCTGGCAACAATATGTTTTTCTCCAGTGTGTGTTCGCATGTGCGCCTTCAGGTGGCCGACAATGGAAAATTTGTTTCCATCCTTCTGGGAACAAAACGGTTTTCTCCAGTGTGTATTGGCATATGCGTGGTCAAGTGGCTGATAGTGGAAAATTTTTTTCGGCACCCCTGACAACAATATGACTTTTCTCCAGCGTGTGTCCGCATAAGCATTCTCAGGTGGCTGGACAGGGAAAATCTTTTTTCACACTTCTGGCAACAAAACAGTTTTTCTCCATTGTGTGTTCGCATGTGCCTGGTCAGGTAGCTTGGATCAGTGAACGCTTTTCCACACTCCTGGCAACAATGTGGTTTTTCCCCAGTGTGTGTTCGTATGTGCGTGGTCATGTCACTGGCAGTGGAAAATCGTTTTTCACACTTCTGGCAACAAAACAGTTTTTCTCCAGTGTGTGTTTGAATGTGCCTGGTCAAGTGGCTGATAGTGGAAAATTTTCTTCCGCACTCCTGGCAACAATAAGGTTTTTAACCAGTATGTGTTCGAATGTGCGTGGTTAGGTGGCTGGGCTGGGAAAATCTTTTTCCACACTCTTGGCAACAATGTGGTTTTTCCCCAGTGTGTGTTTTTTCCCCAATGTGTGCTAAATATGTTTTTTCCCCAGTGTGTGTGTGTGTTCAATATGGTTTTACCCCCAGTTTTTCCCCAGTGTGTGTTCAATATGGTTTTCCCCCCAGTTTTTCCCCAGTGCGTGTTCAATATGGTTTTTCCCCAGTGTGTGTTCGTATGTGCTTGGTTAGGTCGCTGGGCTGGGAAAATCTTTTTCCACACTCTCGGCAACAATATGGTTTTTCCCCAGTGTGTGTTCGCATGTGCGTGATCAGGCTACCTGCAATGGAAAATATTTTTCCACACTCTTGGCAAAAATGTTCTTCTACCCCATGAATTTTTATGTGTTCAGTGAAATACCACTTTTTTGTGAAACGTTTTTTACATGGAAAGCAAAAAAATAATTTTGTGTCACGTGCATTTTTGGTGTGCTTGATCGGCGACAACTTTTTGACCAAGCATTGTCCAATGGTCTGGCAAGGCCTCCTTTCATCGGAACTTTCGCGTGTTGTTTCTGATAATGGTGTTGCCTGAGGGTAGGAGTTTCTGAAGCTNNCCAAGCACAGCAAGTTGTCATTATCTACATTTTTTGTCACCTACACTTGGGCCTGACTTAATTTCATGGTAAATTCCACATCCATTCTGTTGCAAAGAGTAACTTTGAGGATTACGCCGAGAGACATCATCGTTTTGAATGCTGTCTAATCTTTTTCTGCTATTTCCTAAACTGTTACTTGCAGGAATATCTTTGGCTATTGTTTCCATCAAAGGAGATGAACGATGCGTTTGTAAATAGCGTGTTGTGTAGAAATGGCATTGGAGATTGTTATTTTCCGAAAA
>JGI24158J21664_10007977_pt1 | contig 14065 bp, 8 predicted proteins | sample Ectturendosymbi3_FD_21664 | JGI IMG/M metagenome (IMG submission 21664) | reverse complement strand
GGGCGCAATTTTGTTGTAAAATGTGGGGGGACAGCTTGGTGTGAAACCAATATAGTCATCGGGTCGATGCAGAAATGGCGTTTTATATATACAGATTCCCAATCTTATTTCTAGAGGTGTTTTGATACCAACACTAATCACGCTTTGTCCTTGCAGAGGATTTACATATCAATATACTTAAATTTGTTGCTGGACATGATACGGTAGTTTAGCCTGCTTCCATTAATATCGTATTTGGATGTAAACAAGCACAGCAATATAGTAGAATACATCAATGGGGCTGTCAGTTAGAGTGCACAAAATGCTGAATCGCAATGGTCGCATGTGCATATCACTCTTACAGTAGAACACTTCAGTTTTAATGTACATTTATAAGAAGTGTGAGCTACAACAGCGCGATTAGATGTCTTGTTCAAGTCGCCTAACGTTACAAGGACGATAAATATTTTTCTTGGACATTTCCGTATTTTGAAAAAGCTACAAATCTTTTTAATGCTACAGGGCATCATGCATGCATGCCCCACCCCTCTAAAATCTCCATTGATATCCTCTTACCAGCAGCAAAAACATTTGGGTAATGATTTCAATCTATTTTTACTGTTGGTGGGTCCAGGATGTATCCTTTCAATCTCCCCTTGTTGGCTCCTGCCTACATACCCACACAGACTTGTAAAAGGGCCTCATTTTGAAGCCTGAACCCGGCCCGAGTCCGAGATCACAAGCCCGAACCCGGCCCGAGCCCGAAATATATCTTTGACGCCCGATTTAGGCCTGGAAGTCAAGTTTATCGAGGGAGTTAAGATTTGCGCATGTCGCAACTGCGGAGTAATAAAAAACGTTGTGTGCAGATGTAGTTGCATAGGTAGGCTACACGATTTGTCACACCGAAAATAGCAACCACCTTGACCAAAACATTGGTATAATCTGGCACAAACGCAGCATGTTAGTCAAAGATAATACTGCGGAATATATTGTTTCTCAAAGAAAAAAGAAACTATCACGAAAAGATCTACGATGGCGCTATAGACATAAAAGAAACTTTCGAGGATAGCTCTGTGCTATGGATATGAAAAGTCGGCTCGTAGGCTTCTTAAAACAGGCCAAGAATCGCGTGATTGATCTTTTCGACGCAACGCCGTCGCGTGCTAATTTCCTCACCGCTCTCGCCTTCTCAAAAACAGTGTGAGACTAATTCCAGAAGAGAATAAAAGAACGCAGCAGTGTTTGCAAACAGAATTAGCTGAAGAAAAATCACAATCAATTCACTCACAGAAGTTAGCGCGGTGAGCACAACAAATCTATGTCACAAAAGAAAAAAGTCGTTACTCTTAATGTTATAAAAAAGTTTTGTATGCAGGCCCGAAATATTTTGACAAACTTAAGCCCGAGCCGACCCGAAAAGCCCGGCCAGACTTATACGTCTGCACCATATCAAAAGTTTCATTCTAAGAGTTCTACTTGCATAAAGATGCAAAAATATATTTGAGATTAAATCCAAATGCACAACGGTGAATTGGCAAAAAAGTACCAAGTTTCATCTTCAACATGAAAAGAATGTCCAACAAAACTAGATGTGATGTACCTGTAAAGCAAATGCTTCGCACTTTGATGAAAACATTGCTGCATTGTGGGTTTGGTTAAACTCAAATAAATCAGATGACTTACGAACCAACGCATGCAGCACAAGCACAAAGTGTAAGAGTCACGGAAAAAATATCTTCTAGATTTGTTGGTCACCATTGTCGCAACATTAAAAAAAGTTAGGATAAATGTATATATTACCTTATTTCCGAATCAAGTCCCTACGTTTTGAGCTATAGGTCAATACAGGGTTGCCAGATGAAAATTTCTGTAAAAAGCCAAAAAATGCTAAAAAGAGGCCAGAAAAAGGCAAACCGACTGTTTAAATGCCAGAAAAAAGCCAAATTTTATTTGTGGTATTGCCATTCCTTTGTTACAAAAACATCTAAATTAAAAATATCAAAAAATATTTTCTTTGAAATTAAGATTAACTCTTGCTTGGCATTGTACTGGAGCACTGATCTTCCCTGACTTTTCATGGTTCGTGAAACTGCACACTTTGGCTAAAATGGTGCCACGGTTTCCATACTGATCCATCAGCAGCTTTCTGCACAAAGTCTCTTCCATTCACTCCTGTACTTACGATCAAAATCATAAGTGCCCTTCCACTTTGACGCAATAATCACATTTCTATCGCAAAGACACAGACCTGTCTGCAAGCGTTAAGACTGTTTAGCGCTTACAACACAATAGACACTACACAATGTAGTGAGTGCACACATTTCCGATATTATAGGAAAATTGCTATCGAAGTACTGTAAAATATGGCTTGGCTGTTTATCCGTGATGATCGATGTTTCTCTCACTTTGGGAATAAACCAATGCTCAACCAAATCAAATTCAATGCTTGACTCCAACATCTGGCCACGGGGTTGAGGTGTTGTGAGTTGAGTACGAATGTATGTGACTGGGCTATGCTCAATCACAGCGGGTCTACTATTGATCGGCTTAAGATTATTGTAAAATGGGGAACTTTTCGCCCATGAAGAACGTTAGGCCACGTAACCGGCGGGCAAGCTGGCCATAAAATTTGTTACCTGCTAAACCTGCCAAACGGATTTTGAAAACCTGCTAGAAAAACAGCTAACTGCTAGATTGAAAATTTTACAGCTAACAGCGAGATAATCCTGGTAGATTTAGCAGCAATTTAGCTAAAATGGCAACACTGCTTGCATTTAACTGGTGACCGCTCCTTTGCCTGCAGAGGCAGATTGCAAAACTTGCGGCCAGGATTGTTCTACTGTTGGTCATTATTGCGTATCAATTGCATGGTTTCAAATTTTCAAAGGTTAACTTCAAGTTAGGGTAGTTGGCGTTTTGCCGCGTGTGACTGCTTGAATGGCTGCACGCAGACATCTTGTCAGGTAATGCAGCGAGACAGTGACTGTTAGTAGACAGTGTAGCCACACTGTTGTTATGGAAAAGTACTAGATTTCATGATAAAAAACACAAATTCACAAAAAAACACTAGATTACAAATAAGTTAGCTGTAGACACAAAAGGCAAACTTACACACAATGAAAATGGCTAGAAAACGCGTTGCAATGCAAACAAAGACATTACGCAACTCACTGCAAACTAGAGACAAAGAAAACGGGAGATAGCAGCAACGCTTGTATTTGTTTGCACAGGTTACTTAAATTTTTAACAGATGACCGCAGTGGCTTCATAACGGTTTAACTCAAAACAGATTATATGCTCTTGTGTAATTTAAGATGTAATTAGGTAGAACTTTTAGCAAATTACAATTGCTCAAAATCAAGAAGTCTCAATTACAGCTACAATTACAAAAAATTGTGTTAATTACATTCAGCTCACTCATAAACAAGCATTAGGTAGGTATGAAAAACCACTAGAACATTGGATGAAACGCAAAAACACTAGATCCACTGGAAAAACACTAGGAGTGGCACCATTGTTGATAGCGGTAAGGCACGTAATTTTATACTGTGTGGAAAGAAGTGAAAGTGCAGCAATGCTTCCACAAATTTGAAAAACCCAGTGGAAATCAGCCTTTAGCGTGAGACTGTGAGTGTGACCATTGTGCCTGAGTAAATAGCTAAACAAACTACGCTTATGTGCAGGCTTCTTTTCACACAGTAGCCTATAAAACTACGTGACTTGTTGGAATACGTCTATGCAGGCTTATGGGAATGCGTCTTAATCATAGGTTTAGTTCTGGATTCAGAGTGAGTTTCGAGGCGTTTGCAGCTCTTGTTTCCAAGTGACGCTGACAAATCTTGCTACGTAAAATAAAGTCATAATTTGTAGTTGCGCTAAAGACCATGGAAAAGCTTTTTTTTAAAGAAGTATCCTGCTTTGAAAATCTACAGATACCCTATTGTGTAAATTATCGTAATATACCTCTTGCTACTGCTACCAAAGAAGCGCAGTTTTGTGACTCTTGCCGTAACACGGGGCGTTTTCTTTGTGGTGTATAAAGGGAAAAGCGTTTTGTGAACGTCCATTTGCATTGCCTCGTCAGCAACCTGAAAAAAATAAGCAAAACGTCGACGTTACCTTTCACTGGAAAACTTTCTGCGGACGCCCATGGGCCTCTCAGCATCTTCAATGTGCAGAAAAAACAATGTAAAGTCAAGTGACTTCAAACAATTTACATTGTGAAATGGTCTTTCAAGCGGGAGCAAATTTCCAGACAAAAAGTGGAATTTAACTTGCTTTCAGCAAAAAAGCTTTTTGTATAGCATGTGCGAAATATAGGGGCCAGATTGTGATAGAACGCGAACAAATATAGGAGCAAGAGGCCCGTTTTTTGAGACCATTTGTTGTACACATCAAATATCGCAATTGTTCAATTTTCAGGGCCCCTTTATGCGATTTTGTCTCTGGTTCCTAAATTTTAATACCCATCCCTGGCTGAGAGTCGTACATGTTGGAATTTTTGTGACTTTTAATGGCAGTTATCACGACTAGGAAGCGGAGTCGCATTGTTACGCTTTCAGAAAACTGAAACTATACCCAAACAGCCATTAGAAACAGTTGCAAAAGGTATGCAATAAAGACGAATTTTGATTTACAGAAGGACTTGATGCATGATGTAATTAAGCAGTTCACATAAGCTCAAGTAAGGTACGACCCCGCCCATACTAGCTGGAGGCTGACAGAAAAGCTAAGAAACCGCTGAAAAGGCAGCTTCTTACTCAAAAAATGAAAACAAAAAATTAGAATGTGCAGACAAACAAATATTGTACTGTAGAAGACTATGTAATTGCAAGAAAAGTCATTCCAAATATGAGAAGGGCATTTCCTGATGGTGGACGAAAATTCCAATCGGACATTGCCCCATGTCTTTCATCTAAAAAAGTGAAGACGATTTTCAGGAAACAAAAATGGAGTACAGGTATGTTAGATTGGCCTGGAAACTGGCCAGATCTTAACCCATTGCGAATTTGTGATCAATAACAAAATCTCGGTTACAACAAGTGTATTACACCACCATGACCAAGCTGATGGAGGCCATTATTCCAATGTGGTTTCGGGACAGTAAATCAAAGAAAACTGTCAAAAAAGTAAAATCAATGCCGAAGTGAGTAACTAAGTTCTTGTCTTCCTATTACTGTATTAGTTTTGTAGATTTATTAAATTTGCTTTGCTGGTGAGAATTGCTATAGCCTACTATCAGAGTTAATATTTGATAAAAAGTTGTGAGATTCGCAAAGCAAACTGTGTAACGTGCATTCTTTGAGATCAGCCTTAGACCCTTTGAAATTAACTAATCACATTGGTAAATGGTTATATTTCATTTTCTAGTCATAGTATTGGAAAGCTAATGAAGGTCTCAATCAGTTATGATTTATAATTTATTAAGGGGGCCCAAAATAGGTCTCGCACCAGCAAACTTTTTTCCTCTCAAGGGCCCTGGCAGATGTATTGGCCACAAGTAAACTTGCCTACATTTTCGTCTTGTTTCAACAAATTCATCAAATCAAGTAATTATTTAGAATCTAGATTTTTAAAACTACAGTTGAATATATTTGCTGTGAGATAATTTCTGCAAACGATATTGCGAGTGGTGAAGTTGTCAGACACAAGAGACTGATATGAATGTTAGGATAAGTCAAGTCCAGTTCGGTTTTTATGCAATTTCCTTGAGTAAGTTCGAAAAGCTGAAAAGTTCGAAAATTATTTCACTAAAGTAACAGAGAAGGTCCGCGGTTCGATTCTCAACTACGGTCTACATCTTCAATACAGCAGTAGCTTTCCTGTTACAGTGCCACGCACAAATGCCAACTAAAGACATCTTTTAACTTTTTGTAATATTTCCTAGAATTCGCTTAATTAGAATATTTAGGTTATTTTACTTGGCGACAAAAGAACAAAAGAAAGAAATTGGCTTTTCCATAGCTACAAAAACGGCTTAATGTTGACTAAACCTCTTCTTAATTCCTTTTTCTCTAAAAACGTAACTCTTGGTCAGCATCATTTTGCTTAGTTTATTAATCTTTCGGTTGCTTTCGTTGTAAAAATCCAGAAAAGGTTTGTTGATAAATTTGTGCGATGAACCAGATGTTATAAATTTTTGTTTGACGTTTTCGGCCGCAGATTGTTCATCAAAGCAATTCTCCTTTTCTTCATTAATAATAACAAAATATGTAGTGGGGTCAGGAAAATCTAAATCTGTGAGAAAACTATCCTGGTTTTCATGCGAATTTTGCCAACAAGATAGACTCAAAAAAACTTATCTGGACAGAAAACCAGCTATACAAACTGCCTGAACCGTTTAACGAAGTTGTATCTTCTTCTGTTTCAAATCGTTTTGGATTTTTCTCTTATTTCATCCCAAAAATTAGTGACTTTATGACATTAGCAGCAACCGCTACGAGCGAGAATGGCGAAAAATTAAACAATGCCGCGGTGATCACACAAATCGTGCATGGTAACGAAATAACTCATGAAAACAGTCGCATAGAGGAATAAAACTCAATCAGCAGTATGCGCTAATTGCTTGTCAAAAAGTAGAAAACTCCAAGTTGTCATTGTAAAAACTTGCTGCGAAACAGGATAAACTCGGTTATATCATCATAAATGCAACAAGTTAGGTTGACAATTGTTTTGGAAAGAGAAAAATTGAAAGACTGTTTCGCCTATTCGATCAAGTACTGCTTTCTTTTCCAGTTTCAGTCGATAGATTGACATCATAGGAAGTATTTCGTTCCCACCGATGTCAGAATTGCCGTTAATACGTTCTTTTACGCATTGTAAGCCGCTACGTTGCTACGTAAAGCGTAAGACAGCGGTTCCCAAATTATGGGTCGCGCCAAGGTGATTCAATCTATCAAAACGAACTTTTTTCTTTTCATTTTTCAAGTTCTTTCAATTCCGTCATTGACTGAATTATTGCATCATACGTATTTCATTTGGTTTCGTCTTATCAAAACCGGATTATTGCATCATAATGGTTTTCCGAGAGTTTTAATGGCAACGCAGCTACTAGCCAACTAGCTGCTAAGTTAAGATTCGTTGAGTACGGAAGTATTCAGTAAATAGGTCAGTGGAGTACCAGGATTGATAGTATACGAAAGTTCACTTATGTAGTAGTAGAGTAGTTTGAAACATTTTCGCTTCCTAAGCACGTAGAATACATTTTTTCGATGTTTTAGGCTTGGGTCGTGAAATGTTCATTAAACTCAGATTTGGGTTGCACTAAAAATAGTTTGGGAACCGCTGGTACAAGAGAACGTATTAATGGCAGTTTTGACATCGGTGGTTACCTTGCACTGGAGATAACCGACGTAGCTACACTGAGGGTGTTTTGATATTGACTCAGCATGACAGATCGCTCGCCAGTTTAAACAAACTTAAAACGTGACCATCCTGAACATTTACTCAGCAGCATCTTTTGGGTTTCCAAGAGTGAGTGCTTTTATTAAAGATTTACTCACAGAAAAACGCAGCTCTATATCTATACCGAAATTACGCGCCTAACCTTTGTGACGTGCTTTTCCTGTTCGTGGACCAGGTCCAGAACGGATATCTGCCATTTTCAGCTTGGGTACTGTGATGAGCTAGTTCCACAATAAAGCAATGCAGAATATTATAATACATCATAAAAAACAAAATACACTGTACAACTATGAATTTGCTAATGATCTTTTAGAGTTCAACATGGTTTCATGACTTATGTCTCCTGGCTAAATTAAAGATTTAGCTTGAAGATTTCACCATTTTAGCAAATCAGTTTCACTACTGCTTTTTTCACTATTGTCTGAAAGGATTTGGATATCTTTCTTTTTCAAAGTCTTGAGTCATTTCTTCATCTTTGAGCTGTCAGAGCCAGAGAAACCGGCTTTTGTGGTGTGTGCACATTTTACTGGCAAGTAAACTGTCATCGCAAGAATAAATCAGTTGATCGGAATTAAACAACCGGCTTCAGGTTTCCTAAAGTGTTGGTTCTTTGCCTCCAATTTTCAGGGGGCAGTGTTCGCTTTCTCCCCTGCGTGCGTCGATGGAAACGGTGTTTCTCTATTTGTTACGAGGCACCAGTTTATTGGAGACTTTGGCGCCAATTTTTGTGAATTTCTCAACAGAAAAAATTATTTTCAACCATGCTGAATGTAGCAAGTCAAAACTTTGGTTTTGATAGATGTCCTTGGCTTTTTCCACATTAACTCACTAGCGATATCGCACCTCGTATGACTAAGGAAGAGATTTTACATTTCTCAGAAATTAGGAGCCGATTCTACGACTGCGAAGCTTGGCAGGGGTTAGTTCACATCACATTCCTTTGAAAATTGTTTCGCTCGAGTAAGTTTTCATTTTGTTTGGTACTCGAGACGGCCCTGACCGAACTCAGGGACACTATAGACCAGAGTGCCCAACGGATTTTTGAACATGCCCCGCACAACCATGTCGAAAGTGGGAGGTCATCCTGAAAAATATACATTTCATTATTTGAAAGGCGAACTCTCAATCAGGCGGAGGAAGTCTAATTACTCGCATAAATATACTCCCATAAACAGCGGAGGAAACCCCAGCGTTTAACCTCGTTCTCAGTTTGCCCCCATTAAACATCGAGCAGATACCAACTTGGCCTTTGCGTGCGCCCCACGTCAGGAATCACTGGTTCACACTGACTGCGGCTTGATAATGCATATGCCGAAAAACCGTAAAACTTCCCTGGATTGGTTCCAGGTCAGATGCTAATCTACATTTGTCTTGACTGCGTTAAGATTGTGTTTAGCATGATGCCAAGTTCAGCTTCAGTTTCATTTTACTCGCTTTATACTTCCTCTGGAGTGTCACGAATGGTCGGCGGCGCTTTTACGCGCCGGAGCTCGGAGGTCAAGTGGCTACTTTCGTAGTGAAAGCTGCTTTGGTGACAAGTCAATGCACACGTACGCAGCTTAGAGAATGTTGGTGTTAAACTTGCTCTGTGCAGTGTGATACGACACTTGACTGCAGTTTCCGATGAAGACCAAAGTCCTGAACGGTTGAACAATTCAAATTAACATCAATGCGCATAGGTGTAGGGGACGGGGGCGTGGGGGCTGCAGACCCCCATCTGTTTGGTTTTCGGGCAAAAAACATTTCAAATGTGGATATTTTTTTATCGAAATTGTAATCTTTTTTTAGATTTTTGGCAATTTAACTCTTCACATGTATTAGTATGGTGAATATTGTATTACACGTGCTTTTTATTATTTCGAGAAGCTAGATTTAACATTTTTCGAAAAATTTACTTTCTGGGCTCGAACATACTTTTTCGGGCAAAACGCTGAGTCCCCAGATTTTTGTGGCCCTACGCCCGTGTCAATGTTAATCAGACAACGTCTTTTTTTATTCAACAAAAAAACAACAGACTTTGTTTTTTAAAAAGCTAGACACCATGATGCAATGAAAGTTTGAAAACTTTTTGCTTAGTTTTTACGCCCTGCTCCGGCAGGGCAATACGTAAGCAGTGGTGAACGTTTGCTTAGAATTTTGGAAGTAACCCCTCTGTTATGTAACGTGAAACATGAGAGCTGTTTTCGAATGCGAAGACTGTAATTTGATGTGAATATTTTATCTTTTTTCGCACTTCATCCTGAGGGTCAGTTTGATGCAATATGCTTTTCCTGTGTTCATTAGGCCCTGAACGTATTGTCAGTTAAGATTCGAGATTACTTACTTTCTGTACGCAGCCGAGGCGCATGAGGCCTACGGATCAGAAACCAGTGCATCGCTGAGCGAAGCACACGAACAAGCGTGCATGACACGTGTGTTCGCGTGCAGCAGAGCTGACAAAAATTAAAAATATTGACATGGTTTTCACAAATAGTTGACAAAACCTTTATAAAAAATGTTGGTTGTTTATTTAGGATTTTTCACGTTCTTTCGAATGGTACATTCCAAAAAACGCTATTGGTAAACTTTTGGCGCAAAAGTGAAAAATCGTATTTTTTCAAACTTTGAAAAAATGCATTTTTCGCCCAAACATTGTTACCCGCAAAACAAGGATGAGTGACTTTTTTGGTGTTTGTGGTTAGTTGTAGTCCTTGTACAGTGGTGTATAGTGGATGCAACCATTCGCATTGCGAGTTGCCATTGTGTACCATGTACCTTTTCCAAGCCATAAAGCTGCTTCGAAAATGCGAACAGGCAAGTGTGAAGTCGATTTCTTGAAATAACTGAAAATTGCCAAATATTCCCTAGAAATAAATTAAAAAATTGCATTTTTCTCAAGCATTTCAAATATAAACATACATTCTTGGGGCTTGTCAGAAAGATCGCTCGAAAACCTTACTAACAATGTCTCACTTGTCGATGTTGCTTGCAGTGGTTTGCGAGTTATCGCAAAAACCGCGTCAAAAAGCTGACATATCGGCTTCTGCGGTCCTTAAAACAGGATGACATTTTAATAAGCAAACACATGGGTCGCTGAAAATTGATTTTGCCTAGCGCGCTAGAATGGCTTGATCCGGTCCTGTTTCCTTGGCCCCCCTAACTCCAACCATTGTGACAAATCACATTCACATTACCTCTGAAAAATATGCATATCCTTTTGGTGAAGAAAGCTTGAATTATTAAATCCGTCAAGCTGTTAAAACCTCTGCGTAATGGTTTGCCCGCATTTTGTTCAAGCCGATCGAGCATTTATCAGACTGGGTCAAAACAGCATTTCTGGCGTGCATCCTAATGTGCCACGACGCAACACACGCAACCGTGATGTTGCTCACACGGGTTTTCGAACACGCTTTAAAAAAAAAACGGAGTCGCGAGGCGGCAAGTGAAAGTCTGATGCCAAGCTGTACGTGTGCATCCGCGTCATCCTGTTCGGTAGAACAGCCCTTGTGTGAAAGCCAGGATTCTGACAGGCGTTGTCGATATACTTCTTGATTGCTGGTCATTTTACTTATCGCGGTTTTCATGTTTCGATTCGCTGGTTCACTAGGAAATGAGACGAGCAGTGCTGATCAGTGTATTTGTCGATTGCAAAGGTCAAAGTTTACGTGTCGTATGTTGGTGCGTGTGTGTTACAGATAAAGTATTTGAAGGACGAAACGAGGCGCGGCTTTTACAGAAATTTATGCAATAAGGGCGTTGTTTTTTTCTCCAATGGGAGATGAATTTACAGCTTGCTCATAATCCAAAACGTTATGCAATATTTGGGTTGGTATTGGCCCTTCTCCTTGCTTTTGTTTGAGCTGCTTTCAGAAATGACTTGCAACCCTGCTTTAAATTTGCTAGACGAACGCATGCTTTTTATAAAACTAGAGCCACTTATCATAGATTGCTTTGGGTTTATGAATAAATATATCTTGTAAAATCCGTACTTTTTACAGTGCCTTAGAATTTCTTACAGATCTTTGCCTGCAACTCTTTATTAGTTAAAATTTTGTCGAAACAGTTTGATTACTGCTGTTGTTATGAAAAACATACGTGAAGTAGAAGCTTCACTCACATACAGTCTTGGCTATAACGTCCACACAGACACACATATATCTTTTTCTTTAGTTGCTGTCTACATATGGCTACGGTAGAGTATGAACTTTCCAATAAAATTTTACGCTGCTGCAATGTATGGGGCTCTTTTGAAACCCGACGTTCGTACAGATCTTTCCTAAAGTTGAGGACTCAAGCCTACTTTTCATAAACCTGTTGCGATGATACTCTAGTTCAAAGCACGTTTAACCAACGTGCAATACAGACCGGAAAACGTCAGAGGATGCGGTGGTTGGTAGAAGAAACTAAAATAACGCAAGAGAAAGTTTGAGAGCACCTTCGTCGAGGAACAAAATTTAAATTTTGTTTTACCTGAAAACGATCGATTTGAGTATCACCAGATTTCGGTCAGGAGCGCAAAAAATCTATACAAATATATGCTGAATGTCGTTTGTGTTTTTCAGATCACTTGGCTTGTGCAGTAATTGGTCACATGAAGCTCACCTTCAGTAATGTTCTTCCACTTCTTTCCCCCTTCCCACAAATGCATAATTTTTAATAACAGCAAAACTATTATGTAACGAATTTATGCTTGACTAAAAAGTGCTCATCATGGAAATCGTAGTCGACAGCGATGACGGCACCGTGGCATCTACCAGCATTAACGTGGTAAGAGTTTTTACTGTAATGTTTGTGATCAGTACTATTATTCTGCATTTTATGTTTTAAATTTTTTTACGTCTGTTGTTGCAAGTGCTGCCAACTAACTTTCCAAAACTGTTTTTTGATTTGTTGATCCAAGCATAAACTGTCCAAACTTACAGTATACGAGACGAGTTTGATTGTTTGCATTAGGATATGCCAGGTTTATGTGATGAATTTTTCGTGAAATTCGAGGAAGTCTTGGAAACCTAATGGGTCCATGGATAGTGTTGGAGGGACCGTTTTAAAAAGGGGGAAGCACAAACGCACGTCAAAATATACGAAAATTTTTTGTAATTTGAACTGACAATTGTGACGCCACATGCATTGAACTATGACGTCATTAACTTTTGTCAGTATGTTCAATCAATTTTATGCAATGCTTGAAAGCCTTCAACGACCCCTATCTACACGTCTCCAACCAAGGCCTTCATGAGAAAACAGAAGGCCTTACTCCAACCAATGCTATAGTGCAAAGAATGATAGTGACTCTCATTCCCTCGCCCGTGTCACCGAACCTCGTGTTTTAAAAGGCGTATCGCGCCACCGCGCACGAGGTGCGTCCGATCAAATAATTAATTATCTGCACTGCACTCTTCGAACACCACACTGCTGGAAGAAAGCCTGCAGCCGCTTCAAAGCATAACATAAGAGCATGTATTAAATATAATTTACTTGTAATAAAAACAATAAATCAAAACAACTAAAGCCGAATTTTTCCAGGGCCTAGGCCTAAAGCCTTAGTAGCCTAATGGTTAATCTGGCATTGCATGGACACCAAGTTAAGATTTCTTGTTTACATAAAAGTAATGGGTAACTTTGAAACATACAGTATTGGCAACCACACGCAATTCGTGTCGACGGTAAATCGCGCATTTTTTTAAAATGAAAAAGTCACTGGTATTTCAAGTCATAACAGGTTTAGGTTGAGTCATATTCGATTTAAGCTCCTCACAAATCAATTGGGAAAAGTTTAGCAAATTTGTTGATTCGTTTCATGAAAATCCAAGAATTACGATGAAAAATAACTTTGTTGTTATTTCCATATGTGCTTCAAATACATAAAAACAAATTGGGGCAGGTATTTTGTTGTCCTATTTCTTTCCTTATCAAGCAGTATCTTTTTTCATCCTGGTCACTTGAAACTCACGCGGATGGATCTGTATTACCTTTACAAAGTTACAACATCGGCTGTTTCAGCGGTTCTGTGCGTCACAAGAAACAAACTAACGTCACTTGGTTTTGGGTTTTCCTTAAACCTCCTCGACCTCTCTTGAGAGTAAAATAGAAAATAAGTCAAACGTTGGAGTGCAACTTTTTATACTGCTAATGCCTTTGAAGCTGCTATACAACGGAAGTTTGCGCACTGGGCACGCTCGAAAGACAAAGAAGGTAGTTGAATGTTAGGTGCAGATGCATTAATACAATGTCAGTCATAGGTAGCCGCGCTTTTTATTTGTTCTCAGTGACGGCAGTTGTCGGCTGGCTGAATCCTGAAATTTGCTTCTTGCTCGGGCAGTTGAGGTGAGCGCTCTTACCCAAGAAGCGCTACGACATTTCGCACAGTGGCTGTGGGTCGAACATCCAACCTTCTGATTGAGAGGCAGACGCTGTACTATTGAACTATCGCCGCCCACCTGCGCTTTTGAGAAGTTTGTTCTCATTCAGATTTTTTCTTATTCAGATCAGCTCAAATCGTTGACTTATTTTCTTAAGGACATATTTGTTTTGAGCGTACAATATACAACAAATTGTATTGTTTTGAGTATTGAAGTTTCAACCTGCAAAACGCCCAGGTAGCTCTAGTCAAGTCAGTTTATTTATGCATCCCGACCAAGCACAGAATACTTCATCAGGAATACAGGGACAGGAAGCGACGGCCGTAGCTGTCATTTACGTC
>JGI24158J21664_10007976_pt1 | contig 14065 bp, 6 predicted proteins | sample Ectturendosymbi3_FD_21664 | JGI IMG/M metagenome (IMG submission 21664) | reverse complement strand
GTGCGCACAAATGCAACTTCCTGCGCATAAATGCAACTTTCGTTGAAAATAAATGCAACTTTCTCACTTTTTTACTGCAACAAAAACTTGCCCTAGTTATAAATCCGTACACTCCCAACCCCAAGAGAGCAACTGGATAGATAGTAATACCAAAAAACAATTTCATGATTTACGCCAGTTATGACAATTTTGACTCACTCTATGCTGATTAGGCCTCGAAGACCTGTCCTCTCGGCGGGTTGTAAGGTTGAGAACAACTGCGCTAGAGACATTCGTGTAACCATTCGCTGAAGGTTTGCGAACACCCCTTGAATGATTCTAACTTGTTCTTTATTTTCAACCGTTTGTTTCAGATGACTAATGCGTACTGCTTTAATCAATTTCGACTAGGTCAGTCGGTGCTAATGCACGAAGCACTATTAGTCAAACATGAAAAATGCAGAGTTAGGTTTTCAAGAGGAAGCAGAAGCAGGGCAAAAATCAAGTAGCACTTTGGTTCCAACGAATAAAAGCATTGTGTTTGATGAAAAACACGAATTGCTCTCTGATTTGCTATTAAATTTCGACTTCATCGCCAAAAATCCCGCAAAATTCTTAACGGCCTTGCGGCCTCTGCAGTTTACCACAGCTTGTTTAATTATGCCGACATACGACAAGATATTACCAACACTGGCAATGTAGGTCTGTCCATCACGACTCGCAAGACATCAGTGTGCGCTATTCATCGATCTACTCTTAGTCTAATCGTGCCCGGCAGCCATTTTCAACTATTGCTGTGTTTTCAACGTCGCGGTTTGGTGAAATCCGCCAGAAGAGAATGTTTGCAGCCGGACGTGATGCGTAATGCGCTGCGCTGCTGCAAAATGCGCTGCCATGAATATTGCACTTTGCGCTCAACACTACTAGATGAGTATCGTGCATTGAAGCACAAACATTGATTGGGTGGCTTATTGTTTCATATGACTCAGCTGATAAACATGTGGTTTGTCTAAGAGCTTGCTGTTTAGGAAATGAAATACGTTATAATGTTATCTAAAAGAACAAAACTTGTTAAGCATATGGCTGCAGAACAGCAACGTATGATAGACACGGCAGCCAGCCAACCGTGGTGGACTGACCGTCTGGTCTTTTTTTCAGAATCTCACTCAGACTACAAAGTCACTTGTCACAAGTGATTTGCCATTTTAGCTGTGCTGCTGCTAGATCTAGCAGGTTTTTTTAGTGTTAGCTGGAAATTTTTCAATCTAGTAGCTAGCTGATTTTCTAGCAGGATTTTGAAAAACATTTAGCAGGTTTAGCAGGTAACAAATTCCTGGCCAAATATTTGTTCCAACAATTTTTAGAGATGAAAACTTTTACACCTTTTTGTTTTTCATCAAAATTCTTTACCTTCTTTCTTACACTTTATATTGGGCAACATAAAGACCACCAGGCACAACTAGCTGCCTTTAATCATTTGGACGCATAAATGTACCATTGCTATAACCATTGGAGTTTCTATTATGACGCAGCGAAGCTGCTTCAAGAAGATTAATTGCATCATAATAACAGGCAACTGGATGGCTTGTTAAAGCCTAAATGATTCGCTTCTGTGCTTAGTGAGGGCATTGGGTTTGAAAGACTACATGGCGGAATATATTTTTATCCCACGACACATATGATTTTTTCAGGTGGTTCAGTTACGCCAGGAAGTTGTAGGCCTAAGGTCTAGTCCATTGACAGTGAGCGCCAGACCAAAAATTGATACATAGCTTTGCAAGTCTATTTTAAACACCTCAAGCTAGCAGTTTGGCAGAATTTCACTATTTTTAACAGATTTTAGCTGAAAATTTGTGACATGTTTTTTAGCAGGATCTAGTAGTTCTTCGTGATACGATTTAGCAGGTTTAGGTGACAATCATCTGGCAACACTGCACTTGTGTACTGAAGGCGGGGTAGCACCTTCGCTAGCGTTGAGGTTGAAGACAGCCTTGTGTAAATCGGGTCGGGCTGTTCGGGTCGGACCGGGTTCGGGCTTAAGTTTGTTAAAATGTTTCGAGCCGGTTTTTGGCCTGCATATAAATTTTTTTCGCAAAGACGGACACTTTTGTCGCCAGTTACTGTTGAAGCAATCGAGTTGATTAAACCTTCAACAAAAAAGGGTTATTTGTGAATTATTTGGTCATAATTAGTTTGCGATGCCATCAACAGACTTGTGCAACTGAATTTTTTTAGCTTTTCTAAATTAGATTTGAACTAAAATTAGAGCTAACCCAGCTGTCACAAATTAGAGTAGAATTAAAATTAGCGCATTTGTGAAAACCAGAAACTGAACTAAAATTAGAATTACATTTATTCAACTCTGCGTGTGAGTGAATAGACAATGTGAATAAATAATAATAATGATTGATATGGCTACATAGTTTGTACTACAGCTGTGAATGAGAAAAAAGCTGATCGAGTTTTCACGCTGCATGCTCAAGTGATGGGATGGCGACATGGCACTTGTGACCATTTTGTTGTACTTTCCTTTCACGAGGGTGTATTCTTGTTTCATCTTCGAAAAATGCCGTTGGACAAATTAGGATTTTTGGTAAAACCGAAAATTAGATTAGAAGTAAAGAGCACTGAAGCCTTTAGCAGATTAGATGAGAATTACAATCACCGTCATTTCGCTTTAATTCATCGAATTAGAAAACCAAAAGAATCGAGTTGTCCAATTCTGGCCACCAATACCCGCAACTGCTCATATCTTGACTCACTCGGTACATTTATCTTTCGGGCCTAAATCAGGTTTCAAAAATATATGTCGGATCGAGTTCGGGCTTGTGATTTCAAGCTCGGGCCGGGTTCGGGCTTCAAAATGAGGCCCATTTCCAACTCTGCTTGATATACCATAGGCGTTTATGCAGCGCTGATCAACGCGTTGTTTTAAAAAATTGCTTATCAGTACGTTTCTTTGCACGTGGTTAACACTTCGTAGACAATGGAAATATCATTGATACGCACCCAGCATTGCCGACAGCAGGGGTCTCAAACACGCGGCCCGGGGGCCACATGTGGCCCGCGAGAACGTTTTGTGCGGCCCGCGATGCTTTTTGGAAATTTCAAATAAATGACATTTACGTTATTTATTTTAATCACCGGTGGTTGAAAGTGCTCGGCTGGTGAGTGGATAAGTTCCTTGTGAACGTAGAGACGGCTAGAAATGATTTGCCTATAACTGACGATACCTTTCGCAGGAAATAAGATGTAAAAACTGTTTCTAGCAGGGTTGAGGTACCGCCGTTGTTTCGTCAGCGTCATAATACGGCCATCGGGTTACTTTATAAGTCCTCACTTGGCCCTCGGAACAGTTTGAGTTGGAGACCCCTGGCATACAGCAAGGTTGTACTGCTTTCCAAGAGAGAGTTAGTGACCAATCAAGTTGTTGATATATAGACAACAGAAAGGAATTTAAAAGAGAATTAAATATTTGTGAATAACTCGTGGAGCACCACCAGCTGCCGTGTTTCGAAAACATGTGTTGATTTGGTTTCAAGCAACTCATGTGAAGAGCATCATTATTTTTTGATGTGTGCAGTGGCATTCCAGAGTGACATGGTTTGCGACCAACGTAAACAGCAAATAATGTAGGAACTAGGGACCAAGGTTTTTAGCAAAACAACTTATATCCTTTATATTTTTCAATCGAAGTTTTATCTATTTTTCAAATCAACAGATATTAAAACCGAGCAAAAGTGTATATCTAAGTCTTACCTCTGCCAGGAAATGACAACTGCAAAAGTTATAACTTCGCCGACGTCGATTATGGTCAACAGCACAACTGATGAACCACAAAATGCAACGGAGTAAGACATTACTTCTTTCAGATGTTTGTGCAAAATTATTGGTTTCGAGCAAATTGGTTTGTTAAATCAGATTTGCACTTTAGTAAGTTTTTAACGTTACTGAGGTTCAGGAAACTAGATGCGTTTTCTTTCAGTTTACTCATACCAAGCAAATACCTTGATTGAATATGTTTGTTGATTTATAGCCTGTACATTCAGGCGTACGACGAAATGGATGTTTGTGGCCAATGTATTAACAGCTAAATTAAAGACATATTCGTCATAAAGCTGCAGTACAGCCACGAGCAACCAGAGACGCATGGCGATTCCCCATGATTTCCGCACTGTGTTGCACTTCCGCAGTTGCCTGCTCAAAACATTATCATCTGTAAAACATGAGCTTTATGAAAAGTGTTAATGCTATTTACTTGGTCCACTGAAGTTTGACAAATTTTTGAAGCACAAGATGCTTTTTTGGAATCACTGTCAGTAAGAAAATTGTCTCCATGTATATCTGTGTTCGTTGCTAATGCTCGCTAGGATGAGAAATCTCTCGAATCAGCTCGACTTACTGTCGAAGTCGAAGTGAACACATGAAAACCTAAAATGCCTTTCCCCATTTGCACGTTTAGCCTTGGAATGTTTTAACGCAATTTCTGCACCGTGGTGACTTTTCATGTGCTGCAAATCACTTTGGTGGATATTCATACTTACATGCTAGCAGAAGAAAAAATATCTGAATGTTTTCTGCAATAAGTCTTTGTAACATTTAAATCACAATAATGTCACAGATGATTGCATCAGCAATAACCCTGATGTGGTTTTCTATGTAGGCAGTGCCGGATTAAGGTAGCGCGGGGCCCGTAGCATACTAACAGCACGGGGCCCTACGTTAAAAATACACTGGAACAAGTTAACAACTGTTAAATCATACATTATGCGGGCATCCATGTGACTATCATCATGGGCGTCAGAAGGGGAGAAAGGGGGGCCTTGTCCACCCCTGGATTTTGACATTTTCAGCAAAAGAAGGTTGTTTTCTTAATTTCGAGTCCACGGGAAAAATCGAATTTCACCACTTTTGCCCCCCCTGCAAAAATTTAGGAGAAATCCCCTAGTGGTTCCCCCCTGGAAAAAATCCTTCCGACGCCCATGATAAATCATTAGGCATACTGAATTTTGTAAGTGCGAAAAACCTGGTCTTAAATATCAACTGGTGGACATTATGGGCTACACATCTTTTTTTACCAAAAATTAGTGTACATATACGTATCTTTTTACCAAGAAGGAATACATTACTGTACAGCTCACAAATACAGTACAGAGACAGCAATTTATGCTTCCAGACTCATCAACAAATTGGATCATTGCTATAATTAGACAGTGTAGCCACACAGTATACGTTTCGAAGTCAATTGTCAAAACCAGCAAACCTACTGCTTAAGCATTCATTTGCTAGATTTTTCCTTGGCGAATTTGTTTATGATACTGGTGGTAGTATCTCATGTACATCACATATACGTTCCTGCTCTATACTCTCTTGAATCATGTTGTTCAGCTTGTTTTGTCTGATGGTCCTCCTTCGTTCATTCTACCATCTTAAGTTTAGAAAATGACCGTTCTCCGTGAGAGTTAAATAAATGCGTAAATCATTTACCACATATTTAAAAGATGACTGCAAGTACACTACCCAATGGCTAGTGAGTAGATGCCAAATTCAGGTCTGCCAATGAGATTTTTTGGAAAATCTCATGTAGACTTCCACAACAACCCAGATTTGAACAGAAAATTGCTGTTAGGCACAAAATTAAGTGAGTCTTTTTACTATATCTGGGCATCTGTATTCACAAAACGTGCTAGTGAATATATACTGTAACCTTGCTTGTGAACTTTTGTGTTTGTCGAAATTATTATATGGTGGTAACATGGAGTTGTTTGCATTTCTAACGGTGATCTGGCAGCATTTTCAGTAATTAAATCTTCATTCCCAGTGTTCTGCAGCTAACCTTTGAGATCTGGATATCTCAACCACTCTACCTTAAAATTGCTGTGTGTACCATTTAATATTATTCTTTGGCTTGCTTTATTAGTATCTCTGTCACTTGAACTAATTGCACCTAGTTAATATTTACAGCTTACATGGTGTCTGTTGCTTGTTCATCAGTTATGCTGATGACTAAGGTACCATGATAAAACAAGATAAAGAAAAATGAGGCTAGAAATAAGAACTGCAATAAATTGTACCCTATGTTAAATCACCGCTGCGCAGTTAAATCCTGAAAACCCCAGATATTCAGAAGAAAAACCCAGAAACACAGAAAGGCATTGAGAACCCAGATCTGGGTGTAAAACCCCAAATTTGGTTCCAATGGCTAAATCAATTTCAAAGCACCAAAATAGTAACGCAACTTATAGAACAGGTCAATGTGATGTGATGTTATTTTTTTAAATTGCTATTCATGACAATATCATCAAACAATATCTGGAAATTGCTGCAATTTCGCAACATTAGTTGAGTTGTCCTATTAATGTTGCAAATAATCGTAAAATACTTTGATTTTTCAACCACAGTAGTCTAATGTAAAAGCATCCAATTGAAAACTTTCGCCTAATTGCTTATGGCAAATTTAACGAAAAATAGTGGCTTCTTGGGCTGAAAAACGTCTATATAAGGGCTAATTTTAGGGGAGGCGAAAGAGACATCTCGGGCCTCGCTTTCGAAAGTTTCACGTTGTTTTGGTGAAAATATTATTAAATCAATCTAGAGGCACATTTAATAAGCTCTGAAGCAAGTCATATGTTTGTCAAAATTAAACAAAATTTATGTGAAAATGTGCCAAACGGGGAGCCTCAACAAGTTTAATGTGTAGACAAAAAACAAATTTAAAATCAAATGACTTCAAACAATGTACAATGTTAAATGGACTTTCACGCAGAAGAAAATTCCCGGACAAAAAGACAAATATTTAACTTGCTTTCAGCGAATGAAGTTTTTGTATAGCATGTGTGGGACCCCTTTCTGAGAGTTGGCCTCGGACACGTAAATTATGATATCCACCCTTGCATATAATAAAGAAAAATTTAATACAAAGGACCACGTGGCCCCCAAAAGCGCGGGGCACGTAGCAATTGCTACATTTGCTACTATTGTTAATCCGGCACTGTATGTAGGTAGGAAACCCATTTTCTGATGCTTTTGGAAGACGTCGTGCCAGTTCATTGTCAGGAAAATAGCTACTGTGAGTTGGTCAAAGTTCCGTAAAGACACTAGTGCGTCAGTTGACTGTGGCAAACAGTGGATGTGTCCAACTTTTCAGAGTTTCGGTTATCCTAGATTAGATTCATATTACCTTTGCCACTAATCAAATATACCATAAGTTTGTGGACACTACAAAACTACACCAGGGGTGCACAACCTGCGACAGTACAGCCGCATGCGGTCTCGATGAAAACTTATGCGGCCGTGCACATGTAATTCAAAATATAAGTTATTTGGCGGCCATGCATTAATAAAAACTCTTTGTCTACTGTATGCGGGTACTTAGTATAAAGACGGCCAATCAGACGTGTGGAATTGCGCTTGAATCAATTCATTTAAATTTTTGACATTTCATTTAATGCAGCTATGTCCAACCCGCTGCCGGTGGGCCGCATGTGGCCCAGTCGAAGGTTTGTGCGGCCCAGTTTAGGTTTGCGCTGTAGTTAAATTATCCCATGTATTGACAACCTGTCCTTATTTTGACAATCTTGAGTTTGACAAGTTTGATGCAGGTGGTCTTCGGTGCCACTTTATCACGTCTGTTACCGTTTCAGTTAGAATTCGAACGCTTTCAGTACATCAGATTAAGCTAAATTTAGTTTGCTAAGATCAAAGTAAGCCATTCACTGTGCGGCCCTTATTAATATGCCATTCAATCTGCGCCCCTGGTTAAAATATTGACATAATTTTGGCTCAGTAAGCCAATTGGGTTGGACATAGCTGATTTAATGAAATGCCACGAGTAAATGGGACATTATCGGATAAATCGTATTCCTGAAGGTAATTCAAAAATAACTTGAACTCGCGACAATTGCGACCGTAATTCATAAAAATAAACGTAATGTGGAGGCAATAGCGCAAATAAAGGTTGTGCACCCCCTGCTATAAACCAACAATCTGAGGAAATTATACGACTAAATATTTTAAACTGTTTAAAAAGTTTTCCAGTTTTTTAACTTTTTATACAGTTTTCTTTGGAAAAGGAAGGGGTCATAAGCTTCATAGGAAAGTAGGCCCTAAGCAAAATAATACTTTTATGACTTTTGTAATGAAAATCGTATGATAAACACTTGATTAGAAGTTGTTATAACACCATATAGTAACATTAACAAAAACCTTTGGGTCATTTCTGATTTCGACAATCATGTTCACCAACTCGAGTGTGAAACAAGCCACATTTGGTAAAAGCATTCTGTAACTCGGTAACAAAGCACACAATTTCAAAACTATTAATGAATGAAGAATGTGTAGGAGTGTTAATGTGCCGCTTAGTTTTAGCTATTAGTGTGTGACGACTTTGAAGCGGTACAGATGAGGCTTCTACACACGCAGTAACTGGCACAACAAGATGGCGATCAATGATGGTCAATCACGTACAAATTTACCACTAAATATTACCGTTGAAGCAGACTACAATCCTTCACAGAAAAGAGATATGGTCATAGGCGTACAACCCAGATCAACAGTATCCCCGCCATTGAACCGGGCTAGTGCTGGCCGGACATATTGCGGGACTGACTAACCTGGGCTTTGATTCGGCAATGTACCGACTGCCAATAGTCGAATGACGTGACGTGCCTGACAGTTGGCTCGGTACTGTCAGGAGGTGGGGTCCCGGCATTCGGGAATAATCAGTGAGTTAGGATAAGTGCCAAACAAAAATAGTGTTTTTTTGCTTGTTTCTGGTAAAATTTGTCTGCATCGAGCGACTTTGAACAGGGAAGGCGGGGATGCGGGGGGGGAGCTGCCGCCTGTCCTGGTTTGAAAAATTTCAGAGCAAACTCTGTTTTCAGGGCAAGCGCAAGTTGCTCAAATTTCCTGAATGATAAAAAGTATATATTCAATACAGTGAATTCAGTGCAAACTCTGTTTTCAGGGCAAAGGCAAGTTGCTCAAAAATCCTTATTGATAAAATTATTTCAATACAGTAAAAAATTTCAGGGCAACTCTGTTTTTCAGGGCAAGCGCAAGTTGCTCAAATATCCTGATTGATAAAAAAAGTATATATTAGATATAATGAATTCAGGGCACACTCTGTTTGCCTGGGCTAGCGCGAGTTGCTCAAAAATCCTGAATGGTAAAAAATATATTCAATACAGTGAAAAATTTCAGAGCAAACTCTGTTTTTCAGGGCAAGCGCAAGTTGCTCAAAAATTCTAAAAGGTAAAAAATTTTCAATACAGTGTATTCAGTCAGTAAAGGCAATCACCGTAAAGTTTCTTGTCTGGGAGAAATCAACGCGCAAGGAACTTCACCCCCTTTAGTTAACAAGCAAGGTAACTACAGAATTTGCCTATAACAGCACCTCTAGGGGATTGCATAAAGAACGTTATTGCCGAATTGGCGTTATAAGCGAATTGAAATGCATGTAAAAGATGCCATCGGGACCGAACAAAATGTTACTTTATAGGCGAATTGCCGTTACAGACGAAGCCATTATGAACGAATTCAACTGCATAGAATAGATTTACAAGAGGTTTCAGGCCCCATTCGGATTAACTAAAAAGGTTAGTTTCAGAGCAAATTGTTTATTTTTAGGGCAAATTGTTATTTTTAGGGCAAATTTTTTCCGCCCCTCAGTAAAATGCCTTCCCGTACGCCTATGGATATAGTCTTCTAGGGCGATCGCAGCCAAATAACAATTTGAAGTTAGTTTACCGACACTGTCTCGTTGCGATAGAAATAAAAAAACGTTTTCAACCAATTCCAAGCTCAACAACCATCTCACCACGTTGCTGTATTCCGAGATAGCAGCCACGAAGTTTGTCGGTATAAGTTTTGCGGGTCATTTGCTTCGGGCACTGATTTGTCACGCGATAAGTGCGAAACAGAAGTGGAAAAAGTTACGGATCAGCAGACATACAAGATGCAGGATAGTGTTTTCCACTTCTGTTTAAATGAGGATGTTTTCAGTTTACATTCAAAAGCTGCATAACAGCGATTACTGACTATGTACTATACCTTCAGTCGTCAGGTAATGCAAATAAACTTAACTTCGGGCGCGGAAATGAGCACATGAGTTTGTGTTCTAATTCGACAGTCTGTTTAGTAAAAGCTGCCAAAATGCTTCACGTTTGTAAATAACTGACCACTTCGAGTTGGAAATATCATAACATTTTAAACATTTTTTCTAGAGGTTCTAATCTCCCTTTCTCGGAATCGACCGCCATAGCTGTGGCATGCATCCTCGCGCCGATGGCTGTTTTTGGAATGTTAGCGAACTTAACAACGATTATAGTAATAGTGAAGTCATCCAATATGAGGTAAGTTCTGCTCTGCTGGAATTTACGTATTGAAAGTGAGAAGCTATCTTAGTGNTTTGTAAACGATTTTTGCTTTATTGGAGGAAACATTCAAACGCTTTACACATAATTTGCATTTAATTCAGAGAGTAGCGTTGAACCAGTGCTCCTAACTGCACAATCTTGTTTTGATTTTAAAGATAGGTACTGTATACTACAACAGTATCCCATTGTTCGTAGAACGTGGTTCTATATTTTTCGAACTTATTGCTTTTTTCAAGCATTGGCACTCACTAAAGTACTAGATAGTTTTATATACAGAATCCAGCTGATTCGGTTTTTTCCTACATCATTGTCTAATTATAGTTGAAAAGCATTTAGTTAGTGGCAATATTTTGTTACTCGAAGATTTTTGTAATCTTCAGAAATTTCCGTAAGTTTTAGTAAGTGTAAAAAGTTCAAAGTCTATCGAAACACTCCTCAAAAGTTTTGCTTCTTTTCCTTTGAAGGCTGTTGCTAAATTTGTCTCAGTAATTTTGTGTTTCACAAAAATATTTTTACAGCTGACCTCAGTTTCTGTGAGTACACCTATCACGTCCACTCGCTTAGGCTCGCCGCCGAATGTTGCACTCAGGGGCGTAACAAGGTTAGACGGCGCCCGGGGCAAGAAGCAAGTTTGGCGCCCCCATGTTCGAACTTCAGATCTCTCGGAAGCAAACGTACTATATTGAAGAGAGCACTTGTGATATTTTTGGGACTTATCAGCGCCCCCCGCAGTCATTCGATACCCCCGCAGTGATCCGGCGCCCCCATAGTGATTCGGCGCCCTGGGAATTGTGCCTCCCTTTCCCCCCGTCGTTACGCCCCTAGTTGCACTGTTACAACTTTTAGCGAAATAGAGATTATAGTCCTACAAATAGAAGAGTCAATGTTTTGTGAGTTATTAAAACTAAATTTTGCTAATCAAGTAATTAGATGTTTGTTTTTGCATACCAAAGAAATAAACTTGTGTCATTCTTGAAATCATAAAGTTGGTAAAGTTGGTAGAGATGAGATGATACGAAACAACCAACCTTTCCTGCAAGCACCAATATTCTTCCGCAACAAAAAAGCAATGAAAATTTTTTGAATTGGCATGTATCGAGGTATACAAGGGGGTTCTAAAAAAATTAAGGCAAGCTAACGCAATAATTTCTTACTAAATCCACCCAAAAACTTATTTTTCTGTTTCACTGTTTAGTCTATAACAGTGTTTGCCAACCGGTGGGTCGCGACCCAAAGTAATTCGCGGAAGAGCGACTGTGAGGTCGCGAACAACAGTCTCAGTAGTTTGCTCAAGGCTCGAATTTGTAGAATTATTAGCAGTAATTATTTTTGTTGAACTTGAATGTTTGCCTACTTTGTCGAATTTACGACGTCCACGTTTACTGTCCCAGTCTGTCCATTGAACTAAATTTTCCTTTACTTCTTTCATTTTCATACAAATCTTTAATAAAAACTCTCTCCAACAAACCAAGACTTTCAAACTAAGAGATCCTTCAAGTGAAATTTGAATGGTAACATGCCAGCTCGCAATAAAATCTAATAACAGTAGCCCTCGATCTTGCGCAGATATGTAAGATAACTAAAAAGTTTAAAATTAACAAGTAACTGCAGTGCAGGATGCAAGTGCTTATAGTTTACTGCGACAGTGTGCTGTGCATTTTGCCGATTGTTAAACTTGCGCCGCAAGCAGATAGAGACTCTAATGTAATATAATGAGAGTTTAGGATTAGTGGACATACCCAGAGAGCTGAAGATTTCGAAAACATATAGGAGAAACTAACCACTTACAGTATTTGACAGCATGTTTTAAAGCAAAGGTCGCTGACCTGTGGCCCGTGTGGCAATTTGTTGTGGCTCGCAGTGAAAAATAGGAGCAATAGTCAATTGAAGAAATATTTCGTTCTGTCCCTTCATTCTTGTCATAATAAGTAAGCTCATTCCAAAGGATACAGTTACTCAATGAGGTCGCAGTCTCATTTCACTAGCCGCGTTTTATTCAACCTAGATCGACTCCATTCATTCTGAGACTGCGTCGTAACGTTACAGTCTTTCCAAGATGTCAAAATTATTATAATAACCACGATTGTCTTATACCTGAAAAAATCTATCCACCAGTTGGGCAATACCGGGCTGGTGAAATGAATTTAAGTTTCGATTGTGGGAGAAGTAATGCACTGAATTTTCGCCTTCGTATGGTATGGAGTGTAGTTTGTAGAAATATATGAGAGCAACATTTGCAATATTACTACCGCTAACGTGACTGTAAAGTTTTTAATGAGTTAAGGTTCAGTTGAGAAGTCAGGAGAAAAGTGACACCATTCAGAAGGCTGCACAACATGTCTTGCTAGATATTTCTAATCTATTTCCATTGTGTTAATGGTATCTAAAAGATTACTGAGGTAGCGCTGTCCAGTGAACTTGTGCAGAAAATTATGAAAATTATGTTTGTAGGTGGGATCAAAAACAGTCAAGGGCTTGACACTCAGCCTAATCGTTGTCTTAAGTAGCATCTACTGAAAAGTAGCATCTGCTGAAAGATCTTTCAGCAAGCTTAAGCTTGTAAAAAATTATGCGGTCCACTATGTCACAAACTCGACTTGTTGACCTAGCAAGATTAAGCATTAAGTCTAGCATTGCCAGACAAGTTGATTTTGATAGTGTTATCAGAAATTTTGCGAATAAGGAAGCCAGAAAAACGCTTAAATAATAGTTAAATTATTTGTTTCTAATTTCTTCTTTGACAAGATTTTACAATGAACATATAAAAGTCATGTTCAAAAAATGTTAATATTGTTACATTACTTGAATATCGGTGTGTTTTAACAAAATGTTTCATTTGATCAATGAACGAGCACTTCTTGTTGAAGTTTGATGCACATTAATTAGCCTCAATTAATATTTATTTAAAAATAATTTTGCAAGTCTTAGGGGCGCAAATAGGTTTTGTTCCGCCTAAAAAGATTTATCATGGAGGCCCTGTCTGTTACATCAATAAAACCGAAACACGGACAGATTTTTGTGAAGATAACATTTTCTCCAACTACTATACAGTTTCAATCGACGTTATTGTAGAAACACGCCAGCACCAGAAAAAGTAAGCGCTGTCCAGTGATGCTGAGATTATGTCAGCCTCATAAACATCTGCCCTGTTGTGTATACTTGCCAGCTGAAACTCCAACAACGCACATCCGATATTTAATCGTTATAGTTCCGTATTGCATTTATTAGTTTGTATTCGTTATGGTTCAAGCACATGATTCCAGCACCAAGTAGCGTAGAGTTGACAGATGGCGGGACCTTACCAGCAGGCCTAGCAAATGTAANAATGNTGTGTATTTGCATAAACGTTCGAAGTAACTTCATAACATTTTGTAATTTGCAGTTAAGACGCTTCATACAAAGTGTTGTATTCTTGAAATAACGCTCTCGCGTTTCCTGCAATCAAAACTCGACGTAACATATCCAGTTGCGTAAATAGAGGTTTGATCCAAGGGGAAACTTTGCTTTGGGCCACTGTAGAGGCCCATTAGCCAACACTCAGAAAAAAACTTCAGAAATGATTGTGAATCGGAATGTGGATGGCTATAGGAAGACCCTAAATCACCGGAAAATACTCCGAAAAACGCAAAAAAAACAATCTACTGAACCAAAAGGATTTAAAACGGGGCCCGGATTTTACAAAAGGATTTAAAACGGGGCCCGGATTTTAC
>JGI24158J21664_10007975_pt1 | contig 14066 bp, 8 predicted proteins | sample Ectturendosymbi3_FD_21664 | JGI IMG/M metagenome (IMG submission 21664) | reverse complement strand
GGGGCGAAAAGTCCCAACATAGTCGCAAGTTTTTTCTTCAATGCAGTACATTTACTCCCAAAAGATCTTAGGTTCAAATATGGAGGCGGCAAATTTGTTTCTTGCCCCGGGCGCAATCTAACCTCGGTACGACCCTTTGTCACACCGTGAACTCTTCGCAAAAATCCAATCTTTGGATCTTGCACCTGAGTTAATATTCTTTCGGTCATTACCCAGGATTCACGGCCATAAGTAAGGATCGGAACAAAGACCGATTTGCGGTGTTGAAAGCTCCCGTTTTGTGGCCACAGAGCGATAAAACTCACGAAGAACTGCGTGCTTTACCAACCCGTGCATCAATCTCTTCGCTCCGCCTTACTTCACTCGTAAATACCACCCCTAGGTACTTGAACTTCTCCACCTGCTGCAGTGTATTGCCACTCACTTGCCGCTTACACTGCCTTGGCTTTGCAGAGAGACACAGTACCTCGGTATATTTAGTGCTGATTTTTATTCCGGCTCGGTCACACGCAGAAGAAAACCGATCGAGTGCATGCTGAAGATTGTTGAGAAGATGCTAGCAGTACGAAATCGTCTGCAAAAGTAAACGGTTGATCCTGCAGCTCCCAACTGTGACACCCTCGTCAACTCGGCTGCGACTGTCTATCCAATTCATGTAGACCAGTGGTTCTCAAACTCGGTTATGAGGGCCGCATTCGGCGCCAGGTACCCTTTGTGCAGCCCTCAGCAGTCTTTCAATAAAACGTCTAATATTTTGTGCAAAAGACTTCTTTCTTCTATGAAACAAAACGTGTTAATTGAATTGTATAAAAAATTTTAGTGAGGTTCCCTTCAACGACAAGGTTGAGAACCACTGATGTAGACTATGAAAAGGAGCGGCACACAGTAGCGGCGCAACCAGCTTCAGGGAGGGCAATTTTCATGAAATCTCATTCGATGACGCCATCGTGCTTATTCAACCGTGGTACAATTTTTCGCAAAGGGTCACAGATAAAGTTCTCTTCGCGGCATTTCCGAAAATGAGAACTTTTCAGTTTTATTAAGATGCAGACCGAACGATCAGGATAGAGTAAAAATTAGTAGTCTGAAACAAACACCTGGTTCCGTACTCAACTAGTGTAGTCATGGCTTTAGTGTGCCAGATGTATAGGCTACTAGTAAACCTGCCTGACATTTCGTCTTGTTTTAGCAAATCCATTATCTACACCAGGGGTGGGGAACCTGCGGCCCGCGTGAACATTTGATATGATCCGCATCAGAATTTTCGTTACGTAAATTTATAGTACAACACCACTTCAAAACGAAACTCCATGATAAGCAAGTACTTGGATGATAAGTCAAAAGAAGTCACTCTTCCTTATAGTTAGACAAAGATGGAATTTTAGGATAAAATTAATTGATTTTGCGGCCCGCCAGCGATAATGCACAATTCATGCTTACTGTGATAGTAAATAGGTTCCCTACACCTGATCTACATTTTTGAAACTTCAGTTGAATATACAGTATTTGCTGTGAGATAATTTTTGAAAACGATATTGCGAGTGGTGAAGTTATCAGATACAAAAGATTGGTATGAATGTTAAGATATATTTTATCATCTGCCAACTGAAAAACTCTTGAAAGGAATGCAGGCAGGAATGCAACTTGAACTTACAGTATTATGAATAGTTGAGCCAGGCGCGCCACCAGATTTGGTGGGCTTCGCCACTTTTGCCAGGAATACCTAAACACCACCTAATAACTTTGAAGCTCTTGTGAAATCCGAATTTTCCTTGCAACGTTAGAGCTTGGCTGTGAAACCCAGCAACAGTAAAGCACTGAACGTAAAATGGAAAAGTTCCTAAAAAAGTAGCCTACAATATCCCCCGGCAAATTACCATGCAGTATTTATTATTACGTGTCGAGAGTGTATGCAAATTCTCTTCCACAGATGATAAGCAAAATCATAAATCAAAGTGCAAACACACACTGCATTTCTGAAAACTTTCAGAGTGGTAGACGAACAAAAGGATAAAAAACACCTTAGAAATACCAATATGTTAAACTATCTCCCAAGTTTTGACAAATCCAGCATATTTGTGGTTAAATACCAATCATTTAAGAAATTTTCGATCAGATGGCCTGACTCAAGATAAATTTTTGAGACAATTAACCACTAGGGCAAAAAGTTCAAATAGGACTTTTCGAAATGATTAGAACACGAAATTTCATCTTTATTCTTTGAATATTTCTGCAAATGTCAATATTGCTGTTTTGACATTTTCGGGGTGGGGGACAAATGCCTTAAATGCCCCCCCATGGTTGCCCCCTGGCACACACCCTTGTCGGAGTTCAATACCAACGGTGAACTGTCATGATTTAACTCTCCCGATACGGACACAAACTTCTGAACAGGAATACAGTGACTTGACGACCAGTAACAGGCGGCCGTCAGCACCGTACACGCGCAACACTCCCCAAAGCTTTTCACAAGGAACCAGGTTGTATGCTTTCTCGAGGTGGACAAAGCATGTGAAGATATCTTTAGCATATTCCGAAGATTACTCAAAATTTTTCTGGAGAGTGAAATGTGGTCTGTAGTGCTACGGCGAAAACCGCACTGGGTATCATTCAGCTTTGATTCAGTTATTTCGCGGCATCTTTTCACAAAGCACTTGGCAACGTAAATGTTAATTATTTGAAAATTCCCAAACAGCATCGCGGGCCGCACAAAAGACCCTCGCGGGCCACATGTGGCCAGCGGGCCGCGTGTTTGAGACCCTGCCGTAATAGGATATCACATAAGTAATACGGTTCGGGCGGACAGCACCACTTATAAACGAAAGAGTCTATCAAATATGTAGTTTTGATCATCTGTGAAACATGATTGTTTTATTCCCTAATCAATAAGTGGGATGAGTGTTTTCTTGCATGCTTATGTTTCATCCTCAGTAATACATAAGTGGTATTTGTAAACAAAGATCATTTGAATAAATAAAAAATTATGGTAAGACTGTTACCTTTAGAAAATAAAGCATCATTTATTCAATCAGCACCCCCAGAAACCTATAGAACACTTAAAATTTCGGATAAACAAAGATTTGTTGAAAATTTCTTTCTAGGTTTTTCATAAACCAGCAGTTCTCAAACCTTTTTCGTTGCGACGCCTTTGGAAAAGATTCCTGGATTTGGACTTAGTATATTTCGACTCGAGCTGTAATAGTCGTTGGAAAAACATGTTTCGTAAATTTGAAGGCAACACCACACGTTTAATTTCAAGCAAGTCATTAGATATAGCGTAACCAACTCTAACTGATGGGCAGTTCCTTCTCCTATCATTGTCCTTACATGATCGACTGCAGCAGGCAGGATGAGTTCCTCAGAAAGGTTGTGAGGATTTTTAGACTTAGCAATTCTGTGCGCAACTTGGTAGGATACTAATAAAGCCTTTGTTGGGAGTCGCGTGAATTGTGAAATGGTGGACACTTGCCTCTTTAGATCATTTATGTTCCGAGAAAAAAACTACCTGGGTTCATTCACAAATTGCCGATGTGATGATGATGACGTTAAAGTTTATTTGGTAGCATGCTTTCGCTGGCCTATACCTTGCTGCAAACAACACACTTTGTTTTTTCCTCTCTGTTCTGCAAGATAAATGTGAGCCCAACACAGGCCCGTCGCCAGAATATAGCAGCAGGGGGGGCCAAAAACCAGAAGGAGGGGCCAGAAACCAGAAGGGGGGGCACATTTTAACAATTCTGTATTGGATGTATGCAGCGACCAGGGGGCCAAACGTGAAATGGGGAGGCACAGATTTCAAGTGGGGGGCCAGGCACCACTGGCCCCCCGTTGGCGACGGCCATGGCCCAACATCTAAATAACTTAAGCAATAACTGTTTCTTGGTGATGTTATGAAACTTCACTGTTTTTTACTCTTATTAACTCATTGAATAAAACTGCACTGAGTTTACTTTTGTGCGATGCCCGTGGAAAATTGAAACGACGCGCCAGGGCGTCGCGACGCACAGTTTGAGAACAATGGACATAACGTAAGGCTGGGCAGTTCTCACGCGGCAAAAATTAACGAAACAGTGATACTATTACGAAATAATAACATTGTTGGGTAAAGTCCGGCGCGTAAATCTTGATGTTCAACTAAGCGAAAGACATTGTGTATTTTAGAGCAGGTTTTTTTAAGGTGTTTTAGGGACCCGCATCGGGTCCCTAGAATTGAAAATCAGGTCCCTAAAATCAGCGAAAGTTATCACCAGGTCCCTAAAATCAGATAAAATCGGGTCCCTAGAATCAGAGAAATCGGGTCCCTACAGATCCATACCGGGTACCTAACATTTTCCTTAAAAAAAACCTGTTTTAGAGTATTTTTTTATCTCTGTTTCTACTTCCATGGGCACCAAAAAGGGCGCATTTATGGCAAAGGGACGCCATTCAAGGGGGCGCCACAGATGTTTGGGGGGAGCAGTTGCCCCAAACTGCCCTTCTTTGATCCACCACTGTATGAGATACTGCGACAGCAACAATCCAGATTAAACTCAATGCGGGGAAAACAAAGCTAGTTAATACATGGAACAGAGCGTAAATTCCTGATAGAGTTTATACTTGTTAACATGCCAATGATGATTCATGAAATTTACATCGCACATTGGAATAAATAAATGCCAACAAGCGTATAATTGGCCTTAAGCAATCTGCAAATGACTTTCAGCTTAAACCTTGTTTTCAATGCCAAGAAAGCCAACATTTTATCAATTGGCAAAATGATAAGAGTACTGTCGTTTGAACAACCGATTTGACATACCATGCTATACGGCACCACACAAAACATTTTGTCAACGGAACGCAACAAAAAACGTTTTACAAAAATATTTACAACAAAGTAACAAAATGTTATATTGTTGCAAATATTCTTGTGAAAATCTTTAGAAAAAATGCTTTTTTAATTCGAAGTGTGTGCTGCATTAATTTTGTATTGTTAGAATAGCAAGCACCCAAGCAATTACAACACCTTAGTTTCAGTGACCATGTTTGTGTTTAGGTTGTGAATCCGTTGAAAGAATCGTCTTAATTGGCTTGGGTTATGACTTAACTGGTTTGTACGTAGAATGCCACGGTTAGTTTACAACGCATGATAAGATGCAAAACTGTGTTTGTGATTTTAATAATAATTTACGTTGCTTTTCACACCAACGGAAAATACCCATTACTAATAAGCTAGGTAGTACTTTGGGCTTCTACAGCTCTGTAACCAGTAGGGGATTATCTCATGCGCCGTCTGTAGTTGATGATAAAGTGCTCGCTACTACGTTTGTTTGAAGTAAAAACTGGCAACGTTATGTAAGTCTGGGCAGTGTTCAGCCAAGCGAACAAACTTCGACTCACTCGGATAAACCTCTTAAACTTTAATGTTACGTAAGCTGTGCTGTGTTTTCAAACCGTGGTTGTCAACGTTGCTCAAGTTAATGGTTTCTAAGGCAATTACAGTTGCGGTTTTAGTTTTATTAACGACACTTTAATTGCTCTTGATCAAAAAGTGGTTTCAATGATTAAACAGAAAGTTGGTTTGTTTCCAGAATCATGTTAGAAAATTTAAACAACAGTAATATCATCGCAATTTCTTGTTCCCAAAGCCAAAATTTATGTGGCATCTCTTTTATGTAAATTTGCATCAAGTGTAGTTTATGCCTATGAGTCGCATTTGTTAAAAATTCAACTTTAAATTCTGCTACTGAGGTAACAAATCAAAAAGCACAATACAAGTTGCTGCAAAGTTAAAATCAGTTTTAAAATGTTTTGTTGCGATCATTTATTTTCAAGTGGAACCTGGTGAGTTACTGATATTGTTCTTCCGAAAAACGTCTTCTTCTGCCGAACAATTGCAACACCACCAATCAACAAGACAACTCTAAAAATACATAAACAATACATGTCACTACATATTTATTCAATTATGTTGGAAATGGGGAAAGTTCAAAAGCTGTGCGATACCATTTCTGTGCCATAACCATATGGGTAGCAGATATTAGGCCACTGGGGTCGTAGCCCACATTTTGAAGACAGGAACCAAACTTCGCAAACAACAAGCAGGTTTTTTTAAGCATTTTGAAAACGCTTACATGATTTTGTTTTATCAATTTTGGTGATGTTCGAGGTCGGAAAAGCTTTATGTCCTGCTCTTCACTTTTCTATCGTTTTCAATGAAAAATTAGGATTTTTGCAGCAAAATTCAATTTTGAATAAAGATAGCTAACGCGTGAGCTTTGAATGGTTTGCATTTTACTAAACTCAGGTTTCTTTAACTCAATCTTTAGCTCCTTCCCGTCGATCAAATACTCTGACTGAGCCATAGGCCTTTGTTGCCACGACTTGCATCAAAAGTCTTCGCAAAACGATTTTTTCAACAAAAAACGATTACACCAAAGTAAACAAGGTCACTTGTTCCTGCAACTAAAAATCGCGCTGGTAACCATGATTCGAAAAGATTTTACGCTTGGGTGGCAAAGTTATGGAAAAAAATATTGAGAAACGCTTCCAATGGATAGTTTTTCCGATTTATTACAATTTTTACTCACCCAATCGTTTTATTGCAAACACGCCATGCTTGCATGTTATTTTCTCAACTGGTTTAGTTGATTAAAAAGAAAATGAATGAAGAACTTGCTACAAATATAATAATAAAGCTAGTCGCAAACTTGAACGGAATAACGGTATAGACAAGCTGTAAGATCGATGGGCGTAGAACTTGCAAAGGGCAAACGTCAACGCAAGAGTGTCTTACGTATTGCTTGGTCATTCGATGCGAAGGATGGTAGGGCGTAATTCGCCCCGTTTTATGTAACAAGAGGTCCCACGCAAGAGTATGCCAACCTAATTGGTAACAAGCTCTGCCGCCTGGAGCATTTTCGCTTAGCAAACAATGTTATGTAACTGTGCATTCCAATGACCGCGTACCGAACACAAAAGAAAACTATTTTATCAGTGACGTCACGTAGATTTTATGTAAGTCACGTCCTTGTTGATGTGCAAATCCGGCAGGTGGCAGAAAAGTTGTCAAGCAGAAAGTCAAGTAAAACAAGGACATGCGGTGCAGTATTGTTCCACAGCATTTGGTTAAGTATCCTTTCAAGCAAACTCGATGAGCACATTTTACTAAAAACAATTTACTGTTGAAGTGAATGCGTTTCTTTCCAGTCAAACAGATAGCAATCTCGTAATAAACATCAAAATAGAATTTAAACCAAGGCTAATCTCACCTCACAAGTTCACTTTATAAAGCCTGCTTATACAAAGCCTGTGTGGAAGATCATATAGCTGATTTTACTCAGCATTATCAGCTCAAATACTAAAGTAAGCCCTAAATGGACAAAAGCGCTTTCATACACTGAAAGTCTGAGCCAATAGTAGCAGAATAAAGCAGGCACTGCAGTGATGGTTTTCTGATAAAAAGAGAAACCAAATGAATTGCGAATAGTGTGGCTTACTGCTGCAGAAGCTAATGCACGATCCATGTACCAATTAGAAATGCTTTATAATCACGCCACCCACTGCATTTCACATGCTTTGCAATGTTATGAAAACGTGACAAACAGTTGTTCTCAGGGTAAGATCATGAATTTAATTTCCAAAAGACTTGGAACAGCAGCTATCATTGAAGAGTTTGTGCTGAAGCGTTTGGTTGAATTCGTAATTAGTAAGCACTTTTCTTTCCACGAAGCGAGCACACAGGCTTAACACAACATTTTTTTCTTGTGATGCCGACAGCATTCTCTATTCTCATCTATTCTGTTACGCTTGGACAGTCAGTAAAACCATGCAAAAACAAAATTTTCTGAGTTTTTCACTTTTTCGTCAGCATATTATAGCCTTGTACCGTTACCACTATAAAATTTGCGTTTGTGCACGAACCAACATGATATAAGTGATATTTTGAGTAGTTAGCTTGTCTATTTTTTGAAAAAGTTTTTTCATGTTTCACAAATTTTTAAACGCCGATTTGTTTGGTTTTAAGATACATTCTGGACTCAAGTTGTGCCAAAATGCTCAGCGATAATTAAGAAAGCTTGTTACGTCTCCAGAAACTGTTTTTTTGCTTTTAGGTAAAAAATCTTAAGGGGTCGTTTTGAGACAGTGTCTAACTGTCTACTTCGAAAATAACCAGAAGACATGCCTTGAAACTGTTTGTAAATGATTCTATCACGGGGTAAGCTGTGAAATTAAGGAAATACACTAATGTCAAAACTCAGTGCTATATGCTTTACCTATTTCAGAATTTGTTCTTCAAGTACAGTGCTACAAATTCACCAGATTTTTCAATAACTGCTAATGCAAAGAAAGAAAAAGGTGGTAACGGCCATAACAAACGTCTACTGAGAAAGCCACACTGCATAACTCATGCTGCCACTTCACTGCAGGCCGTGTGTGTGGTTGGCAGGCTTGTCCACGGGAATGGGATTGGAAAGTGGACTTGAAAAATGTTTATGCCCAATTGTAAGTAATTTTAAAATTAAATTTTCTTAAGTTGAATACCATTATCATAGGGTCCTATTTTTGCAAATATTAAAAGTAGTCATTTGGATGCCCGAAAATATGCAATTGAGTTCTTTTTAGGCGACAGCTAAGAGTAAGTCACCCAATTTTCATTGGTCCCCTTGGAGAGTTCGGGGTCTCTGTAGAGGCTAGACATTACGCGTGTATATGATATAATCTCCATCGTATTTCTAGTTTCGTAGAAATCTCATGGAATAATCAATAATAATAATGAGTTGCCATAGGATGGGATGTGACAGAAAAAAATGTTCCATGGATAAGCCCGTCGATTAGGTTACTGCAAACCATTATCAAATTGGGAGTTTCGATGGTCCATTCTATTTTTTTTTCAGAAACGTATTACCGTATTTGGTTAGTCAATAAAGTTTTAATTAGCTTTTATTTGAAACACACGAAATTAGTTACTGTGTCTTTTGAATGACTGATATTTTCAATTTTGACCTCTTCATGCACATCTTTTTTAAAAAAAGCCAGGCATATATTTTTCTTTTGAAAGGAATGTCAAAACAAGTTTTGTGCTGCGAAACATCTCATCGAATTAAGTTTCCAAGGTTTATCTTGGCTTCACTGCAAGTAAATGTAGATATGGATCCGGCTTGATAACTACTGGAGCGATGAGATCAGATATTAAGCAGTAACTACCGGCACCCTCATGCTGCTTCACCTAATTGCGGCCAAAAACTAAAATCAAGTTACGAAATTTCGTTCCGCTTCCTTTGCTGTTGAGTCATGCCGTTGTGTGTTCTGAGCAAACATTCTGAATACAATTGCAGCACTGCGGCGATCGCGCTAGGTAGGTCGACTGTCGTTTCAATTTCTTTTACATTTTATTTCGAGTTGCCACGTAGCCAATGTAAACCCTGTTAGTTTTGAGGAGAGTGATAAACGCCGTTGGTCTGCCGAGGGAGCTTCTTCGTTAACAGAAGTGGCGAATGCGCTTTGAGCCTATTCGAACAACCTTGCTTTCTGTGATGACGAGTGTGTGTTACCTGCACGTAAATAAGCTTGTGTTACTGTGGGAAAAGTTTAGAATGAATGTTTTGTATGCTTTTCATAAGTCTCGTTGCAAATCAACGCAAAACACGCTTAAACGTTAAATTGACATATTTGAAAATCTTTTCAAACAGATGCAGTACTAATAAAGATTGTATTTAAAGTTCGAAAAAAAATATAACAGTTCGTTGAAGTGCAATACTGATCAAATCTTTCGACCAAGCAATCAAAGAAGTAAAAATGGATGGATTCCAAATGTTTCTGATTTTATTAGGATTCGTTTCTTACGTTTCTTCATTCGTATTTTCGTATACCAACGTGGCTGGGGTCGAAGGTGAGTGACTTATTGAAACTTATAGTAGTTTTATGCAAATTTTACTTGAATAATATAAGCCATAAAACACGGCCGATTGAAAAGTTTTGTTCATGAAACTATACGTAAAGGTAAATTTGGTTCTCATACAATTGGTTATAAATTGTTCTCTAGGCTCACGATCATTCGTAATTATATGATCAGATGTTCAAATTACGAAGTAAAAAAATGGTGTGTTGTAGCTTCTGCATAAATATCTTTATCTTACACAATCAGGAAATATTCTAGAAAACTGTTTTAGTGAGATCAGAGAAAAACTGATTTTATGTTTTGTCAACGTGCTAAGAACGCAACTATATTAACTTTGTAAAACTGAGATACTTGACGGTACTGCAGTATACAGAAGACAGAGGTGCTTTGAACCGTTATGACTAAAAAGCGTTTCAAGCAAATGAGAAAGAAAAAGAAGCTTCTGCCTAATACACAACTGTTAGTTTGAGGACAGAATTTACGTCCCAAGTGATTTACTATAGCAAAAGTTGTGGCAATATTCAACGCGTTTTCGTTTGACAGGTTTGTACAACAATCTGACTGAAGCGGTTGACAACAAATACGCACAGCATGTTTCACCTGCAGGAATCATTTTTGGAGTCATTTGGCCCATCATTTATATATGGAACCTTGCAGGAGCTGTTTACATGATTGTTGCTCTTTGTTTACCGGAACGAATAAGTCCGGTAAAAATGCACCCAACTCTTGTTTCAAAGGTAGGCGCTGATATTTGAAAAACTTAGAGATGTAGACTAGGTGCGAGAAATATTTTTAATTAATTTGAAGACTGTTGTTACTTTTAAAACCATAATCTAATTAAATTTTTTGAGCAAACACACAAACTGCACGTAAAAGTTATACCTAATTTTAAAAAAGGTTATTTTTCAGCACTGCTTTTTGGGGTTTTGGTGGAATCATCATCTAGGATGTCATGCTTATGTAAAATTAGAAGTTGCTTCTGATAAGAAACAGAAACGTTTGTTGGCTAATGGCATAGCGTAAATAAAAAATACCACATCTCTCTGTTTCAGCTTTTTCTAGTGTGCTACATTATTGCTTGGGCTGCAACTTCTGCATGGCTGTTTGCTTTTGACAACGAAATTTTGGAACTAGCTTTGGCTCTTCTTATCCTATCAGTTGCTTCTGGATATGTTGCTGTCGGAGCGTCTTACGTGAGTGTACGAAAGCACGTGGACAAAATAGCCACAAACAGCAAAGGTAGGAATATGTCATTTGCTTTTGCCGTCGTTGCACGCTGATTTCCTTTATTTACTGATGCGTTTCATTTGAGTAAATGCTAGATGAATAAGGGTAGTTGAATATAGTGGTAAATCTGTATAAAGGAAAAACCGTATCCGTTTCTATTGCTAATCTTTAAAGATGAACCATAGCTTCGCTATTGAACCTGCACTATACTTTATCTTAAACTTTATGTTTTGATACTTTTCACAACGTACTCTAGTTTGGAAAAGTACGACTTTCTCATCCGGTGCGTTACGCTGTAAGTTGCAGTTTCATCACGAATATGTTGTGAATCAACTGTGAATATCACTAAAGCAGCCTTTTTCATTCCTTGCTTCATACGTTCTCTCGCAAATGTTTTAATATGACGGACTAAGCATTACGCGCGTATACAAGAATTATAATTTTTACATTACGGCATTCTTGCACACGTTCTCCTAGAAGTTTTAATATCCTTTTTTTTTGCAATACGCTGTCATTTATGTTACGTTTTTTTTGAAATCAAAGAACACAGGTCGAGAAAAAAACTGTGTAAAAAAAAGTATTTTCTAAAGCATAATGTCCATTGTGATGTTGGCGTAAAACTAAAAATATTTTGTAATCGGTTTTTAAAGAAAGGTTGCTCATCCCAATTCGCTCAGTCAAGTAAACCCTATCGTTTAATCAAAACAAAAAAATGTTTTTTCTGATTTTTTCCGCCCCACCATTTTGATGAAGCAAGGTTAAGAACTTGAGACGCGTATCGTCTTTATGAATTTCTTTTTGTTCATTGCTGGCACTATTTGCTCGAGACCGAATGTTTTCGCTTTAGGATAAACACCTTTAACAAATCATGTGTTCGTTGTTGCAAAGGAGCATTATGGCTGACTCGTATCTTAATACAAAATGGATTTTGTCTGCTTCCAACCTGGCTGACTGTTGCGACCTTGATCAACCTGGCTGATGTGATTCTTTACGAGGACAGCTTTGGAGTTTACCCAGCAGTTACACGAAGTAAGTAAACATGATAACGGTGAAACTGTTGTTAGCTGCCAGCCGAGGAGATTTTGTGGTAAAGGTCACGTAATATCGCAACTTCTAGCTTGTTTTCGAGTGAAAAATTTCGGAAACCTTTATCAAAAAAGGTGTTGCATACCGGCGAGGTCAATATAGGTTTCACACTTAATGACAATATATTTTAAGATTTTTAAAAAGATTTTGCCATTTGCAAACTTTCAGATACAATTTCAATCGAAGGTGCATCGGCTGTATCTCTCAGCATCCTAATGGTGATCGTTCCAGCGTGGTTTATTCTTGAGAACTTTGTTTGGGAAAAATATTGCCGCTACACTTTCACTATTTACCCTGTGTTCATACTGGCGCTTTCCGGTTTAGTCGGAAAGCTCCAACACATGCCCGAAGCCAAGCAAAGTCTCATCCTTGCGTCTGTTGATCTTGGTTTGTCCTGTTTGGCTTTCCTTGTCAGAGCTGGTTTAGCGTCTTGGAGAATCGGACGAAAAGANAAAAGAGTTGAAGTGGAAGCAATCAAACTTTGAATAAATCTATTCGGCTGGCACGATTCAAAGCCTCCCTGGATGTGTGCTGCAAAAAAATTCAAGCGATCATAATGATTTCTTAAAGTTCCAAAGATTGCGACAGAGGGTCTGGCAATCGATAATCCTGTTACTCAGCTTTACGCAACTCGAGAACCTCTTTTTGTAAATTGTTTTTGTCTCGGTTGAGCTTGTTCGTTTTTCCAAGAATCTTCACAGAGAGCAAAAACTCTGCTGGTTGAGTTTCGTAATTGTTTTATTTATTTTTAATGGATTCGACTGGAATATCCATACAAATTAAACAATATCTACGCGAGAGGGAGACTAACTGTGTGGATTACACAAAAACCAGCTGTTGCTGTTTGGGGTAGCGCGTTGAACAATCGTGGATGGCTCATTTGATACAATCCATTGTCAGGATTGAAAGTAAATATGGCAACCCCTGTTTCAGTTGTTTTGACTTCCTCTAACCAAAATTTACAACATTTACAACATTTTGTTAAGCCTGCTCAGGTTGCGCCACACAATATCTGCTTTTCCTTTTTGGTTATTTGATCTTTCAAATATCTTTGTCACTACCTACGCAAGAAAGTTGACCTTATTTTTGCATCAACTTAAAAATTTTTGCTTGGAAGGCTTAATTCTGATAGCAGGGATGCACAACTTGGCTGTCTTTCTACTAAGTATCCTCATACAGGAGAAAGAGACTTTTTATCAATGCACGGCGGCCATAACTTACATTGTAAATTACATGTGTACGGCCCAATTTTTATCGAAGGCTGCGTGCGGTCGTACGGTCGCAGGTTCTGCACTCCTATCATAGCAGAGTAATCGAATCGTGTTAGAAGCCTGGTTCTTTGTCTTTCGTTGCCTGCTCTAGCTCAGCGGTCAGAAGCTTGATGTGTCGAGGCCGCAAGTTTGAGGTTTTTTAAAGTATGACATTCAAATAGAGTCAATCGAACCACAAAAGACTTATATTTCTTTTCAGATAAGATTGGCCAAGCAATGACAGAAAATAAACGTTGTTTCTTTTAAAAAATCACACTTTACATGCCAAAATTACTGTACAGCCTGCTGTGCAGATGAACAGTGGTTTTAGTGATGAATAGAAGTTACTTCATTTTCTGCGATGTATTATAAGATCATGAAATTCCGAATTTTTGTTAAAAATTTTATTTCTGAGCTTAAAAAAGTAACTAACCGCCATTTAGCTTATTCAAAAGACTGTAGGTCCTTTGCGTGATATCTCAATTGTTGAAACTGCGATGCATGGAAATGACCTGATTTCGTGGTTTTATTATTTTATACGTTGCCTAAAAATAGTCTAATGATGCCTTGGTCGATGGAGCAGAAGATCTTTTGTGTAAAGACATATTACGAAACGAAGTCTTTCC
>JGI24158J21664_10007972_pt1 | contig 14068 bp, 9 predicted proteins | sample Ectturendosymbi3_FD_21664 | JGI IMG/M metagenome (IMG submission 21664) | reverse complement strand
TGGTCACTGGTCGATCAGTCTCCAGAACAATCAGAGACTGAGTGGTTGTGCGTAGACGTCGCAGGATACAAGATCATCAACATCTACAAACCTCCACGCTCGCGACTCACNCNAACGACCATCCCGACGTTCCCACACCCCNGTCTGTATATTGGCGACTTCAACTGNTAGCATGTCACCTGTGGTTACAACATCCCCTGACAGTGAGAGCCTGGACCCCTGGGCAACATCCAGCAATCTTGGACACGTCGGCTCCAACCCGGATGTGGCCTTCGCGAATTTTGGCCAGGACAGCCGACTGCCGGACAGACGTGTCCTTGGAAAGTTCCCGCGGTCACGACATCGGCCCTTCCTCATAACGCCACCAAGACTCAAGGTTCCTGCCCACAGCGATCTGGTGAAGTGTTGGCACTTTCGCATGGCTGATTGGAAGCGTTTTTGCCTTCTCACAGAATGAATCCTTTGAAGGATTGCCACCTCCAGACACATCTAATATTGAGAGGGCATAGCAGGATTTTTGCGAGAGCCTAGTATATGCGACAAACCAATGTATCCCACGTGGCCGCCGGAAGATTTATGTGCCATGCTGGGACAAAGAGTGCGAGACCCTCTATCGTTCCTTTACCCGAGCCCCAGTGGGGACTGACTCTGATAGAGGCTCTTCGTCCCTATTGCCTCGGCTCGAGCAGAAGAAGCAGGAGTGATGGGAGAAAGCTGTCATTTTCATCAACTTCTTGCACTCTAGCCGCAAGGCGTGGAGAACAATCAACAAACTTACTGGCAGGTCTGGACGCTCCTCTCACATGTACCCCGTCTCGGCAAATTCCATCACCTCACAACTCGTGAAGAACGGGCACACAGGACCGGCGGCCGCAAGTCCAACAGGCTCGTCAACAAGCAGCTGCCCGACATATGGATGATTCCATCACCTGAGGGCAACAGTATCTCCGAACCCTTTAGGCCGGAGGAGTTTGCTGCTGCCCTCAGACGCATGAAGCCAGGAAAGTCTCCGGCACTGGATCCCATTTTCCCAGAGTTTATACTCCAGGCCGGGTCTGCTCTCAAATCTTGGTTCTGCGACTTCCCCAATTCCTGCATGCGCCAACTCAAAATTCCAAAGATCTGGAGAAGAGCACTAGCAGTTGCGTTCCCTAAGCCAGAGAAGCCATTGAGGACCCAAAGGGATATCGTCCAATATCTCTACTGTGCGTCTCCTTTGAAATCCTTGAGAGACTTATCTACGACCGTGTCGAGGCAGTCATCGACCCACTGCTCCCACAGGAGCAGGCAGGCTTTCGACACGGGAGGTCGGCCCTAGACCAGGTCACCCTGTTGACACAGGACATCGAGGATAGCTTTCCAGCTAAAAAGGCCGGAGTTGTGTTTGTCGACCTCACAGCAGCCTACGACACTGTATGGCACCGCGGCCTCGTCTGCAAGCTGCTGCGATTGCTGCCTGATAGACACATGGTCCACATGATCATGGAAATGGTTGGCAATCGCAACTTTACCCTTACCACCGGAAATATCCAAATGAGCAGGCTATATCCAAATGAGCAGATCCCCACAGGGATCTGTCCTGGCGCCCCTTCTCTTCAACATCTACATCTCTGACCTGTCAACCACCACCTCCAGAAGGTATGGGTATGCTGACGACCTAGCAATCATGCATGCTGATGGAGATTGGCAGGCAGTGGAAGGGGCGCTGAGCAAGGACATGGTAATGCTAGGTGAATACCTCCAGACTTGGAAGCTAAAGCTCAGCACTACAAAAACGGTGTCGGCAGCTATCCACCTTAACAACAAGGGAAACGTGAACTGATAGCCAACCTCAATAACGAGACCCTGCCCTTCTGCTCCGAGCTTAAGTACCTCGAAGTAACGTTGGACAGGTCGTTCGCTTATAGCAGACACGTTGAGTCACTTCGCAAGAAGCGAATATCACGCTTCGCGCTCATGAGGCGGCTTGCTGGCTACGGTTGGGGTGCTGGAGCAACAACTCTGTGAATAGCCACCCTAGCCCTGATGCATTCAACTACAGAGTACTGCGCTCCTGTTTTGTGCCGCAGTGTTCATACCCGTCTCAATATTCCCGCCATCAACGACGCCTTGAGAATAGTGACTGGATGCCTGCGTCCTGCATCAGCGGACAACCTTCCAATCCTCGCAGGCATCCTACCTGCTGAGCTTCGTAGCAATGGAGCGACATTGTCTCTTGGACGCCGTGCCATGGAGCCTGGATATCTGCTCCACTCAGCGCTCAACCATCCATCGAGTGGAGATGCACGGCGCCTCAAATCAAGATACCCATTTGTGCCTGCCGCACAGCAACTCATCAGTTTTCTGACGAGAACAACAACATACTTGCGGCGCAGTGGGCGGATCATCAAATGGATTTCGGAGTGAGCGGACAACCCTACAACACTCCGCATTTTAGTTTCAGACACCAGTATCCACCCACCCGGAATGACCCTCCCAAGAAGAGCCTGGGTCCGGCTTAACCGCCTCCGCAAATGTGCCCGACGTTTCTGCTCCTGCTTGTACAAATGGAGTATGGCCTCCTCTGCGGCCTGTGAGTGTGGCGCAGAAGAACAAACCGTCGACCATGTTGTCCTCCAATGTCCAATCCATCAACCTCTTCATGGACTGCATGGCTTGACGGCTCTGGACGATAAGACAATCGAATGGCTGCTCAACATCTGCCCCGATATCTAGTGCGGCCAAGCAGTGGTTACAAGAACTGTCGCAAAAGAAGAAATACAAGCTGGAATGATATTTACTACGTTGTTTCAACTTTAGGATGAGAAATTGCCGTAAAAATTTTTGAAAACTGCTTGAGAGATTATTTTAAGAAAATGTTTGCCCTGATACGAAAACAGCACATTGATTTTGAAAAACGCGTTAGAAAACTTTTGTGTGAAATTACATTGGCAAATGCGACATGTTTTCAATTAAGTCTAGAAAATGACGTGAAAGCACGACAAACGAGTGAAAGTTGAAGTCCAAATAAGCAAACGCTCACTGCAACAGTCACCAGTCCTGCGCTTTTTTGGTCATGAACGAATGTCACGTCTTTGCCTTTGACGTAATTTTTCCTGTCCTGACTCACTGATTTTTTCCTGCACTACTTGATACCCTCATGTGTGCAAGGAAAACTTTGTTTCCCGGCAAATATTTTTAGCGGTTGATAGCTGCAGTATTTAAAAACGCCGTTTTGAATGAACGACCCCTAGCGTTTGAGACTGCTTTTTCTTAAGTGCTGCCGTCACGGCCTTTATCATATGCCCAAACACTAATGAGTGATAAAGTTACACTGGGGATTAGATTTGCGTTTCGCGTTATACCACAGCATTGAAATGTTGAACAAAAAGCTCGTGCTTTTTTCCTATGTGCCAAAATGATTCTGGTTCGACTTGCTAAAGCTGAATAACGTTAACTCTTTTGCTCAATCGGACATGTTGGAAAAAATCCTTGGAAAACTTGCAATCTAGAATTTATGTGAAACGTTTGACTGCCTTGTTTTTTTTTACCAATGTGGAATTTATATTATGCTACTAGAACACCATTTGCAAGATTGGAAATAATTCGTAAACTCGGATCTGTGCGTAAGTAAGTTTATGTTGTGCTGAAAAGTTTCACAATTAAAGAACCAGAATTTGCATTTCCGGTAAATTTGACTGTGCGAGTTGAAGAACTTGGTGTATTCGTAACCGTAAAATTGCGCCGGCCAACGGTTTCACGATGTTACCATTCAATTACTTGGCGCTCACCAAATGAAAATTGGTCATTACGACAATCTTTTGCTTGCTTTCAGTGAATAACTTGAATGTGGTGACAGTATTCCAACATGCTCTATTTTTTCAGACCGTCAAAGCCATATCTCGTGCAGTAACTTTAACACAAGTTTGCTTGACGTTATGCACTTTGCACACAGCCAAACACACTGAATTCGAACCAAGCCACAAAAACTGTCATATTGACATATACTTCAAAACCGTAGCTACACATGCAGCGAAATATTAGATCCAATGCTATATTTATTCCAAGCATTCANCTCCCTTATACGCAGCTTTNCCGGTAGGAGTAGGCTGAACTTCCATNTCACAACTTCTTTAGGTTTGTCGATGAAGCTGACTTTTTTCTTAACTAACGTGGAACCGATCGATCAGGTCAAAAGCAACCCGAGCTAAACTTTTTCTAATGCTGCTTGCTTACCGCAAACAAATCATCTAAAATCAGCGCAAAACAATGAGAAGAGCAGTTGCCACCAATGTGTGCGGACGGAAGAGCTCTTGCGAACTTGTTCGTTTGACCATCACTCACGTCCAAGTAGTATATAGGGGTAGTGGTGATAACTCGCTACCGCATCCATTATTTCTTAAAAAGGAGTGGCGCTACCCTATCGCTACTGGAAAATTAGCTCGCTACAGTAGCTCGCTATTCCAGTAGCTCGCTACTGCGCAACTCTGGAAGCTCCCAAGCTAAATGTTGAGCTGTTCGTATTAATTAAACAGCTGCCAATGCAAGGCATAAACCGTCGTCATCTTGGACACAATACATATTGTGTGAACGTTGCAAAAGGCCTTTAAATTTTTATGCAAATCTTTATGCCTTTTGATGGGAAGAATGGCTTCAGTGCACGAGAGTGAAGCAACAGAACTCACGAAAAAATGCGATGTATGAAGTTATGAGCACAAACAGTGAAACAAGCAGAGGTGAAGTCAAACAACAATGCAATTGTCCGTGAAGTTTTTATAAGTAAATAATAAAAAGTATGCAGTACAAATTAAAGTAGAAATTTGGTTTCTTTTAAACATTTTCAGGATATTTTCCTTTGTAATGTTCATTGAATAAAACTGTAAAATAACGCTAATCTCAAACAAACTATAAAAGTTTTGCGATATGTTTTACCAATAAAGAAGATAGGGATTTGATAGCTTCAACCATTTAAAAAACTAGTGTAAGCCCTAAAGTTATCATCTTTGAGAGAAGTTAATAATTAATATAAACTTCAGCTACAGTTCTATCGCAACGTTAAAGAAGTCTTCAAACATAAAAGTCTATGTCCCGTCTGTGGCCTCTGTAGTGTCGTCCTGTCCTGTTCAAAAATTTATGCAGATTTATAAAGTTTCATTCATAACTACCGGCCTTATTTACATTACTTTCTCGCTGGAATCATTACAACAACTTCATTACATGATTTACAAACTTTGCTTAACCTATAAAATGTTTGCTTTAAAGAAATAACCCAAATAGATGCAGTTGAAGGTTAATGAAAACATATTGCGTTCAGAAGCAACCTTGAGTTTATTATTAATTACAATAATATCGGGTTCATAAATACTACCGCGGCAAAACACGTAGCATACTTTACTTTAACAAAATACAAGGTCTATAGGAGATCAGAGAAATTTTGATCACTTGCTGATACTGAAAATTCAGCATTTTTAGAATATATAATTGAATGGAGATGTTTACATTCCATGCTATATGCTAATCTGAAAAATTCAAATTATATATTTGACTTGTTACCGCTGCTTCCAACTGGAATTGTTGCTAAATGAAAGTTAAGGTAAAGATTAGTTGTTGAGAAATAAAAATATATTAGTTCTTTCCGAAATAAAAGTTGAAATAAAAGTTCATCCATCGTTCTGTTAAGGTTCAACGCAGTGTTCAGAGCTAGAGTAAAAGTTATAACAGGAATGGTCTTCAGACAAACAAAAATACACACAAAAAACGCGCGCGTCATCAAACGGTCCAATTTATAAACCCCGGGCGTCGATTTAAGTCGCCATTAGACGAGGAGGTTGAGTGAGAACTGGCGTCAGAGCATTCGAAATAGTTAAGTTCATAAAAGACAAAGCATTCCTAGTTGTTGAGTGAGACAAGATAGTAGAATTCGAGTTTCAGAAAACAGTATGTCCGGCCTCGGCTAATCCTTAGCAGGTCACTTGTATGAAGAGTAACTTTATATTTGAATGCGGCAATAAGTTTGGCGAAGTCAGTGGTTTGTTTATGAAGGCGAATACATGCAGAGGCCAGTTAGAGAGGTAAATTAAATGATCAACCAGCAACGAACGTTCTAATGGCTTGTAAGTCTGGTTAAGCATTTTACCAAATTTGGCATCTTCAAAAATTGTTTCACTGATGAGTTTTGGAAGCGTTCAATATGCCAGTCAAATATTGAGTGTAATCCGGCAAAGTATTGAAGACAAAAACTTGCAAATTGCTTTCCCAGCGCCTATTCTTTGTTCGTTGATGCGTTTGGTCATCTCCAATCACCTCATACGACGTAGTAACTAGCGACATGCTTATCTCTTCAAAGGCTATTAGGAGTTATGGCCTTGTTGCGTGTCAATCTATCAACACTAACCTCTTCGCCAGAAATTGAGATCAAACGGCATTTAATCGAGAGCTCTGCGCTGCTCGCTTACCTGGTGTCGCCGCGAAACCGCAGACGCGTGCTCGCTGTCGTCGAAAACAAGGGTTAATCGGTTGTGATCATCATTTCCACAAACCATCGGCCCAGGCTTACCGACGCCAATGCTTACTGACAAGGCGCCAGACAAGATACTCTGCCCGAAAAGAAACGATTATCTTTTGAGCCACTAAAAGCGTTGCGGGTTTCAAGTCTGGGCACGTGCTCCTCCCATTGCGCATTCTCCCCAGTGCTTGCAACAATTTTTACGTTTTCATCATAAAATAATGCAACAGTTTTTGGCGTCAGTAATGTCACCCACACCGTGTCACCCTCACTTCGACACCCTCCGTGATAGAAATGATGATGTTTCACTCAGCTGCTTGTAGCGGCAGCAACCGGTTATCAAAAGCAAATCCCATTGTTGACCATGAATGGAAAGCTGTCACTTTTTTTTAAACGGTTCAGTGTGTCGGAGTGGCGTCAGTAGTAGCCTTCAAGTCGCCCACCGGGTTGCGACAGCAGCCGCGCAGGCGCTTCGCATAAACTGCCGTCTTTCTCGCATGCTCAACGCGACAAAGACGCGACAGAGATGACGCGCAGTAGGTTAAGGCGATATGGGCATATCGATTCAAAAGACTCTGTGATCAGGTAACAAGCTTTTGAATAAACATCTTGTTTTTTTAGGTTGGTGTAAAGAACTTGCCCAACAGCAAACACCGCTGCTTGTGTAGGAAACATGATGTCTTTTGGTGAAGTAAACTGTGGTATTTTGTCAATTTCAACAACAAAGAGGTGGAGCCGCGGCACAGACAAGAAGACTAGTTTGGTCCTGCTGGTGTTTTTACTGATGTTTTTAATTGCTGCGAGTGGCAGAACAGCAAGCGCAAGACGGTCACGGCAGAGAGATGCTGTTCGAAAGACTACTTCCACTACGGTTGAACCGACCCAAAGCGATATGTCTAATTCCCCTGAAGCTGATCTACACTTGTCAGGCAGTAAAGAAAAAAATACCAGACGAAGTGAAAAAAAAAACAGAAGGCATGGTCCAAATGTTTTAAAAACTAGCCAGCGAGCAAAAATTCTAACAGAAAAACGTTATCTCAAAAAAGACTGGTGCAAGTCACGACCCGTGAAACAATATATTCGCACAAAAAGTGGTTGCAAGGCTGTTCTCATTAATCAGTTTTGTTATGGACATTGCAACTCTTTCTACATTCCCAAAGATCTCGAGGTACATGAAGCTGACGAAGAGCTGACTCCACAATATTTCAAGTCATGTGCATTTTGCAAACCCAAGAGTGAAGAATGGATAACAGTGCGTCTAAAATGTAAACGTGCTGGAAGAAAAAGAAAGCGAAGATTTATCAAAAAAAGAGTTAAACGAGTGAAAGGATGTAGATGTATTGCCGTACCAGGTCTGGAACGAACGCAGCTGGCTTCACCTGTGCGTGAATCAGATTTTAATGTAGCTCCAACTCAAATGGTGATGAACTCGACGTCGAATTCTTCTGACCGGTAGCAATTCCCGCGTACCTCCGTACTTGAAATTGTTTGGGTTGGGCTGGCGGACGTGATGCTCAAGTAATTAAGTAATTACACACACGAGCAGCGACGAGAGCGTAGCCACCGCGTCGGGCGCAACATGGCGGAATGTGCTAAACACGTTGTCTTTGAATACCTCACAGTCCACGAAAACAGTTCAAAGCGCGATGAACGTCGTTGACATAAACTGGACCTGAGTCCTGAAGAAGAGAAAGTGGTTGATGCTATTTATGATCAAATCGCTCTTTCCATACATGACTTAGAGTGGAGTTGCTGGCGCCCGGCTTTTGGCGAGAAGAGGTGGCAGCGTGACGCCAAGCAGCTTTGCTTCACACACGCCTCTAAGTGTTATTGACTGTATATTCCCACGCCTCTTCCAGTACTTGCTAGAGGAGGCAGTCTAAAACTTCAGAAAACAAAAACGTTTGAAACAGTTTTGAAATGATCAGCTTTTTAAAGCAACCACCGTTATTAAGCAGTTACTCTCTGTTTGCTTCAACAAAGCTGTATTTTTTATTGTTCGAAATTTTCTGAAGAAAAATATTTTTGCCCATAAGAAATTTCTCGTAAGGATTTTCAAAAATGTCTAAAATGCAAATCAGAAAGAACGTTCGGGTCATTAACAAGGTGGGCGGCCGTGGAAGATTTAAATTGTAGCGTAAGTGAAACTTCTGACTATCGTCGTCTTTTCAGTTTTCGTTTTTAATGAAATAATAAAAAGAAAACTTATAACACAGTAACTAACACAAAGTCAGTGTTTAAAAAGATAGAATAAAACTGATGCAAATGCCAATTCAAAGCTGCGGCACAAAGCATAGAACTTATATTAATTAAGGCCAAGTAATAAAAATTGCTTTTTGTTTGCGAAAGTAATGGCTTTCCCAACAGAACAACTCATGGATATGTTCCCAAGCATTGAAATATCTTCAGAGAGTCTAAAAAATAAAAATAAAAATGCTTCTGTGCTTTAAGTTCCCTATTTATGTTGAAACTGGATGTGTTGCTATTATTTTAGTACTAAACGCAAGTCGATGGAATTGTCCAACAATTCCAGTATAAAAAATGTTAATTCGCTTAAAAAACTGCGTAGCTAAAACGTTTTAAACTTTTAGGCTGCATGATGTATCTGCACTTCTATAGCGGAACGCCATGCAGTACTTTCTTGCACGAGTTTGTTGTCGCTTTGAAAAATTTCAACCTTTGTCGGGATTTTACTTAAACTTGCATTAAAAATTTTTCACAAAATCGGTACGGTACTGCGCTTCGTAAATTTGCTAAGTCATATTTTTGTCTCTCATTCTCTTGAAATGTTTACTGCACCTCTGTTACCCAGTTTCTGAAAGCCTAAAAAATATTTTGTGGATAGGGATTGATAGAAGCTATTTAACTTTCAAATTTTTGAAGAAAATATTGCGAGGACGTATTTTCGAGTAGAAGAAACTTTTCGACAATTTTGGAGCTGGCAATAAAATGCGTCTTACTATTTCAAATGTATCTATGCAGATAACAGTTTAGCAGTGTGCTTCTGATTAAGGAAAACATGGCTTGTTACATACAGAAATGGCCTTCAGTGTGTGAGCAGAGAATAAGAAACAACCAGTGTTATCTCGAAAAGACAACTGAACATTGTTGATCACATGATCAGAAACGAACCTCTTAAACACCTTAACATTTGCAGAACTTTTTACAGAGAGCTATTTTATTTTGGTCAGCGAAATGCGTCTGTCGCAACTAAAAACCCAAACTGTTAAACATTCAACATCAAGGAAAAGGCCGTGGAAATGCATGATTTTCGTCGAATGCCGTGTGCACAATAACATTGAGGGCAAGCTAAGCTTTCAAACACTTTGTTTTTTATTATATGCATAAAAGTACTTTATGCTTTGCCTCTAACTCAAATAATTGTTTCAAGAAGTATTAACAAACCTGTCTTCCGAAAATTTGTTGCGAAATTTTAGCATGAAAGTTGCTGAATATATGGATTTCGTTTCATCAACTTGTTCATTAGCAACAGAACTTTCGATTTTTTAGTGGACTTCCTTGGATACGACATGGTCATAAGCGGTAATTGTGTTTGGCAGACACGGACATAACGAGGGCGCAAGGGGGAACAATTCCCCGTCCGGCGAATCACTATGGCGACGCCGAAAAGTCCCAACAATGTCACAAGTGCTTTCTTCAGTACATTACATTTGCTTCAGAAAGACCTCAGATTCGATCATGGGGGCGCCAAACTTGTTTCTGGCCCCGGACGCCATCTAACCTTAGTAGGCCCCTGGTGGCAAAACAAGAGAGGATGATTTCTTTGGGAAATTCCAAAGCGAGGCCAGGCAAGCATTAAGATTATTGAGTTGCTTAGTTATCAGTACAAGGCACCTCGAGTCCCCTAGAGTACCAAGAAATATCTTCCCAGTTGATTTAGGGAAGTTCAGTTGCAGGAGTTAAAAGAAGGCGTAAACATTTCCCACCTGCCTATTGGTTCCCCATACATATACTGATTGTCTCGAATGACTCAAAAACTAAGTTTACCCTTATTAATGTCTACTGTACTGAAGCCATAGCTGGAGCCCTTTCAGGCGTCACCACTCTGGGGCCAGGGTGGACTTAGTAACAAGGATGGTCAAAGTATATTTTAGTTCTCCCCAAACTGCAGAACTTACAAAATACAGCCACGTCAACTGCTGCAGTTGAGAGCCATGTCCATTATCAGGGTTGATAAGGTTTGGATTTGGAGGCTGCTGGGAAATCTTAACTGTTTTATCTTAATATGTAGAACTAACCATAGTTGCTTAACCCTTCAGCAGTGCAGATTTCACAAAACAAGTGTTTCAATATAAATATTCAATTTTTCAGTTAAAAAAAATTTTTAGTCTCGTGCAAGTTACCACAAGGAGAAACAATATTACATAACAAATAGAATTGTGCATTGCAAGCACTGATATTGAATTGTAAAATTCTATGGCTTCTGGTGATGCGTTGACAAAGTGTTTGTGGACATGGCCGATTCTAGGAAATGCAGTGCCCAGTTAGAAAAATGATGGCAGGGCCCCTACATTGCAAAAGTAGAATTTTATGTATGTCTGTATTTCGTGTAGCATGCTCTTCTTGAACCAAAAAATGTTATTCATACAGAAGATAATGTACTTCAGTCAGTGAATTTGAAGGTTGATATTTAGTAGTCTGCTTTTTTAAACAGTGCTACCAATATCCTGTTGGTTTGAAATTTTTAAGTACAGTGTACATGGAACACGAAAGAGCGTACTGTTCTTATGTAGTCTTTCTCTATGGTATTCTAAACACTCTCTAATACTGTCATATCATTACCATGCATTCAGTGCCGTGCAGAGGTCTGGTGATACCCGGGGCGACTGCTTGATTGGATGCCCCCACCAAATTCCAGTATTGAGTAGTGGTGTATGGTTGTCATTGTTACTGGATAAACTCTGTTTGTGACGTCAAACTATGACAGGGTCACATTCACATTTGCAAACAACGTTTTGGCGAAGTTTGTTCACACAACATGTATATTCAGGGACGCCGGAGCAGCGATAGGGAAGCAGTCCCGTCGCCCCGGGGGGCTTTAGTGGGCTTAGCCCCTCCAAACAAAGCTCCAAGCCCTCCTAAATTGAGTTATGAAGTACCATAAATCGGTGGAGTTTATCAAATTTTAGAATGTCAAGCCCCCATGAGCAGACGTAAAGCCCCCTGCTCAAAACGTTCTCGTCACGGTTCTGTAGGGAAGGGAGTTGAGCGCCATGGAAACTTATAAAAATCGTTACAAATTATGTTTGTTTCTGTTCATGAACAATGTTGACCTCAAAAATGATAACAGAAATTATAGAAAACCATTCTCAATTTTCTGGGTACCGGAACAGCTGCAATAAATTTGTTTCAAGTCGATTTTGGTAAACGAAGAAATTACCCATGATATGCTGTTATGAAAAGCAGTGGTGTTGGAGCTGGGGGTGCAGGGGTTGCAAGCGCATCTCAAAAAGTTTTGATTTGCTGAAAATCTGGGCAAAAGCCCTGAAAATCAGCGTAAAAATGGCCCCCAACGTTGTTTGACTTAAAAAAGTGGCGCCGAAGGTTTGCATAAAAACACATGACGACCTTTTTCTAGAAGTTACACCAAAAAGAGATCTTCATCGTCTTTGTGGGAGGAAATTTGTAGCCAAAAGTTGCACAAAAAAACTTTTCAAGAAAGTTTGTGGAAATTCGGACAAAATCCTTAGCATGCCGAAAATTTGCCTGCTCCTACACCTATGATGAAAAGGCACCTCCGCTCCCGTTGCCCCTCTTTTGAAAGGGCAGTTTGGGAAATGCCCTCGCCATGCCTCCATTCTCCGGCATTCCTGTGCATATTATTCTACTTCCACTCTTTACTCGTTGTTGTAGACTACAGTGTGTCACTGCAATGAACTTAAATTATCAGCGGTCTCCTGAGACAGAGCAGTTCATAACTGCAACAATATCCGGTAACGTGTTAAAACACGGGAGAACAACACGCTCAGTGTTACGTCAGGACAGTTTACAACTGCAAAAATACAAGGCTGCGCGAATGTCTCGTCGTATGGCAATCGATCTGAAGTTATTGCAGCGAGGATGGCGGACACCCAGATTTGACAGTTTGAAACTTGCTAAACTACACAAGAATTGAGAATGCGCATGAAGTTCGCAAGAAAAGTTTCGCTTTTTGTTGTGTGGCTGTTTTATGTACAATCACTAAGGGGAAAGAAAAGATACGGGCTTGTGTGAGCCGTTATGATCAATCAGCCTGAAATGCCAATCAATGACGAAGCTCGAAATTAAGCACATATTGCAAACACAGGTGCGCGACTGTATTAGCACAAAAGCGAAACGAGGTCTAGTGATGCATCATAATATCAAATGAGACAGTTAGGACAGTTTTGAAATTTGGCTCAGAAATTCAATTAAGCGTCCATAATTATCTTCAGTGTTGATGTAATTGGACCCAACCAAAAAAAACATCAGTTTTTTTGAGAAGTCCACTTAAAAAATACAATAAAACCCATGAAAAATCCCACTCTTTACTTTTCCTTTGAAAAATGTACTGTGAAGTAAAATACAAAATAAGCAGCACACTTGTACAGTTCGCTGTACATTTCTTTGATGAAACAAGCGAACGGCAACAAAATTTGAAGGACTTGAAAAAAAAGAAGAATAATTCGAACAGTTTGAGTAAATTCTGCTGGTTATCTTCTTCACCGCTGTAAAATTGGTGTAATTCAATAATTTTTCTGCCCTCTCTGCATCCAAGCTGTGTCTGATGTTGGGTCATACCAAACCATATGTTGAAAAAATCCAGTATATAGATGCTAACCTAGCTAGGTATGTACATAAACTTGACGTGAAACTGCAGAGTTTGTGTGGGAGTGGCTTTTCTCTGTTTGCTGTGCGCGTTCATGTCAAGCCTTACCACTGACCAACAACACATTGCGAAAACAAAGATGGGGTACATTTCTTTGCCCTCAAATTTGAACGCCATAATACGTAGGCTGTGACAAGTTATTATGTAACAAGTTATTATTGCGTAATTCTGAAACTGGTGATATTGCACGATACAATGAAAACAATTCAGAATGGATTGTTGTTGTTTTTTTGAAAAAAAGAACAAAAATCTGTTTCTTTTAAAAAAAAACAAATAAACACGTGCGTTGTTTTGTTTTCAAACAAACGGGTTTTTCTCAACCCTGACTGTCTTTCAATCCTTTTTTATGATTTTTCCTTGATCTCACGATCTGGAACAAGTCACGCCACTGTCAGTTTGATTGAGTGTGCGTCGCACACCTAGAGTATAAGCCCTGGTATTGAAGAATGTGAGAATAACTGTCATTTGCATAGCAATATATGCAATATTGCTATATTGCATAGCAATATATATGAATGTGAGAATAACTGTCATTTGAATACGTAAAAAGTAGTGATGACAACAAAACAAGTGTCGAAATATTTAATCCATGTAGCATGTATTAGTTGACTTACAGTAGAAAAAATCATCTAGTTGCAGCATTTAAAATTTTGTAATTTCACTCTTTGGGTGCCCCCCTTGCCATGGATGTCCGGGGCCGTCGCCCGTTCGCCCCC
>JGI24158J21664_10007968_pt1 | contig 14069 bp, 9 predicted proteins | sample Ectturendosymbi3_FD_21664 | JGI IMG/M metagenome (IMG submission 21664) | reverse complement strand
TGGGTTTAGGTTTTGGGTTTAGGTTTTGGGTTTAGGTTTTGGGTTTAGGTTTTGGGTTTAGGTTTTGGGTTTAGGTTTTGGGTTTAGGTTTTAGGTTTAGGGTTTTAGGTCATGTTGCATGGACCTTACTCTAATCCGATTGTATTATCCTTGTCACTTGACCAATCCTATCAATCGGATTCTCATGATGGCAAAATAACTCCAGCAGTGATTTACCTCTAATGCTAATTAGACACTTACTTATCAAACTTTGGCAATGCCAAATGGCTGTGTCTACTTTGCCTCATCATGAAGCAAAAGCACTGCTGGAACTATTTTGCCTTCAACCAATCGTATTTGGCTGTAGGCAAAATAGCTCCAGTAGTTCTTTTGCCTCATGAGATAAAATAAAAATACCTGATTTTACATTGGCAGATCAGGTCTGGATCAGACTGATGATTTTCAAAAACTTGCAAATCAGGATTGGATCGGATTCAATTTTGTCGGATCAGGACTGGACTCGGACTGAACAATTTCGCAGGCCACTTATCTCTGCAAAATACCTCAGCACAGGGACCTTGCCGTTTTTATAGTGAAAATTCGACAGTTTGATTTGGTCGTAAATATCTTGTTTGACCTTATATGAAAATATTTGGAACTTTGGCTTAATTTGAGAATTTTCGGAACTGTGGCTAATTTGATAAGTCCACCTAACGACCAGCCTACAGGACAGCTTGTGGCACTTATTGAAAATATCCCACTGAACTTCAAAAATAGCATGACGCATGCCAAAGAAATATTGGTTGCCAGTGCCTCGTTGTCAGGTGATGTAATAATGTGCCGATGGAGTATTGCTAAGGATCGAACGATGGGAGTAAAAAGATTAAGCTGGCTTTGACTTTTCACTGCGCTATCATGGGCCTTTTGGATTAGATTTTTAGTAGAGGGGCAGTATAAACCTTGAACTACCGCATCAGTGACGTACTTGCTAGTCTGTGGTCTCATGTCATATCTTTATTTTGTTTAAAGGATTTTTGACTGGGGTGAGGGAAACGGCTTTGGCTCAAGAAGAAGGTGGAGGGATTGGAGGAAAATTTCCCACGAGGCCAAGTATGCTAAAAAAAACCCTGATTTCAAAACAAACTTTGGGGCACTTTGAAAAACTGGATTTGACCGATACTTTTGGGTAAACATTCAATCAGTTTGCTGCCTCCACAGCCATATTTCCTATTTTTAAGGCTTACCTACCAGTCTAGAGCTTATAAATAAAAGATCTGAAGAGTTAGAACTTCCAAAAATCTTTTTACTGTAAAAATAATAAAGAAGTATTGCAACTTTCAAACTACTTTCAAAAATAATTTTTCACTCAAAAAACTGCCGCCCCCAGATCATTCCGCCCTGTGCCCCTAGCCTCCAGAGCACCTCCTTGCTACGCCACTGGTCCTACACTTGGTAGGTCAGCTCCCATTCAGAGAACTTGTTTTATCTTGAGTAACATGCGGTCTGACAACAAAAGTAGAATGAGAGAGGGGTTATCACCAGTAAAATTAATACTGTCTTTTCCTCATGTGATTTTACAAGAAAATAAGGTCAAACAAATACTTTTTGCAGAGAGTATTGCCTACAGAAAAGTATGATTAGCCGCATATGTAAATTTACAATTGCCTAAAAATTGTTTTGTTTCTCAGCAAAATGCATTTTTTATTATTTTAGTTTTTCTTGGTGCCTCAACTACTGGAATCCAAAATGGCTACATGCTCAGTAAGATATGAACCACATTTATCGGATAAAGCTCGTTCTGAAGCGTCCCGATTTTCAATCACAAAAAATGGTATGCCTATCCACTGGTGGAGCTATAGCCACTGCCTGTTTGTTTCGTATTTAATCAGTGTCACATTCGGATACGGATGGGTATCGGATACTACATTTCAGAAATTTTCGGATGAGGATTATATATCGATGTTCACAAAATTTATCGAATATGGATCAGGAGTTAAAAAATCAATATCCGCTCACCTCTTGTGCATGTGCACATGGTGTGAAGTCAGAAATTTCGCTTGATACCGGTCTGGGTTCATAAATTTTGCAACAAGAATGGAGTCAGAGTCTGAGAAAGTGACTGAAGCCACTTCTGCTGTCCACAACTGACCTCCAGAGGTGATCATGGATCTGGAGTGCTAAAGTCGACTCCTGCAGGATTCTTCGTTTTTCGTTCGGACCCGGTCCCGGAGCCGGAGTCAAACATTTGTAAAAAAACGGACCCTGATCCACTTTTCAATTTTGGCAGTGGCAGGAGTCTGTGTGATCATTTCTCAAGTAAAAACATGGGTAAATTTCGGCTGGATCAATGATGGTAGTTGGAATCTGAAAAGGAATCGGATTCTCAAATATGCAAAAAAACGGACCCAGACCCGGATAGAAAAATTTTGTAACACGAGTAGAGTCGGAGTGTGAAAAAGTCACTCCGGCCAAATCTGCTGACCTCTGGTGGTAAACAGTGCTCTATTGATTGAATTTCCCAACTTGGGATCAGTGTTGCCACTGGTGGGGAAGAATCCGGTCGGTAGTGATTTTTGAGCTTTTGTAGGGAGTAGAGAATCCCTACGGGAAAAATCTCCATTTTGTAGGGATCTGTTGCAATTGACTGCATCGCCTAGAACTACTGAGACAAGTACAAGAGAAAGATGGCAATTCGGGGCATCAACTATGAAGAAAGCAGCCAGCAGCAATAGAGCTCCCTCGACGAGGTCGCTCTACTACTACTAGGTTGCACTATCATTATATAGGGATAAGTGAATTACGATGAATCGCTTGTGGTGACTTTCACAGTGACTTGTAACTTATGGGCACCATCTAGCGGTGACCATTTATTTACATGTGGCGCCATCTACCTGCCGCCACAGATCCGTAGGGATTTTTATGTTTAAAATTTTTGTCGTTTTGTTTCTGCGTTTGTGATACTTCACGGACGTGTTTGTTCAACAATTTATTATTCGTGCGTTTGCAAAACGCACTGGAAAATAAATGCGTTTTTACAGTTTCCAGTAAAAGGCAGAGCTGTGTAAATAGTGAAGCTTGGTTGCGGAGGTTTGATGACGTAACCGGAGTCGTAAAAACCGATATTTTTCGTTGAGCAATGAGAAGTCAACCATAGCAAAAATAATTTTACTGCAAAAGGTGATGTTACATTACGGCAAAAAAAGTCTATTTGGAAGTTTTATAATTTTTGGTTTTCTGAGTTTCACAACATTTCGGTGACAAAAAATAGGTTTCAACAGTTGTGAAAGTATAAAATTTTTAAACATCGCAAACTTCGATGTATTCCAAGTTTGGGGGAAATGTATATTAAGTTGCAATGATGCAGCATTTTTCCTTGGCTTTTTTCCTTTTTTTGATTTTGCAATGCAACTTTTTTTCCACTCCGGTTACGCCATCAAACCTCTGCAACCATGCTCCGCCTTTTACAGGCAACCCGTTTTACCAGTTTAGAAGGCAATAAATCCTAGTAGTACTGGGTTATTTTTGACGCAAGGACTGCAATCTGGCCAAGATTTGTTGTGGCTAAGATTGCATTCTGAGTGAAAGCCAAGGCTTAGCCTGTAGGTGTAGCCCAGTCTATTCCAAATTGCAAAGACTGCAGTATATGGTGGACTGGAGATGGCGCCACACGTATATAAATGGTCACCGCTAGATGGTGCACATAAGTTACAAGTCATTGTGATAATCACCACAAGTGAATTATAGTAGTTCACTTATCCCTATATAATGATAGTGCAACCTAGTAGTAGCAGAGTGAACTCGTCGAGGGAGCTCGCTAGTTGCTTTCCTGTTGTTTAATGCCCGAATTGCCATCTTTCGCTTGTGCTTGCCTCAGTAGTTCAAGGCGATGCCGTCAACTGCAACAAATGGGGACCGATAAGGGTCTTGGGAGAAAGGCCATAAGTCCCTTTTAGTAACACCCTCTGTTGAGGATCGTCTTGAACCAAAGGGCAAGGGTCGAACTTGTTAACTGAGAGTTAAAATATGGATGATAGAAGTGATAGAACTTCAAGTTAATGGAGAGGGAAGTGATGTGGCGGCCTGCATATTTTGCCACATGTAAATAAATGGTTACCGCTAGATGGTGCCCATAAGTTACAAGTCACAGTTATAGTCACCACAAGCGAATTATCGTAGTTCACTTATCCCTATATAATGATAGTGCAAACTAATAGAAGTAGAGTGAACTCGTCGAGGGAGCTCTGTTGCTGCTGGTTGGTTTCCTGTTGTTTAATGCCCGAATTTGCCATCTCTTGTGCTTGCCTCAGTAGTTCAAGGCGATGCCGTCAACTGCAATAAGTACAATACTGTACAATGAAAAGTACAGTTGTTATGCAATGTGTTTGTAACAACTGCATTACCTCAAAGCACTGTTGATGTTGAAAGAACTTTCTCCCGGTTAGGTAACGATAAAAACAAGCTGAGGTGAGGGTTGTCTGGCTGTGTGCACTTTGGAAGCAATAATTAAGTCTAGTGAAAATTTTCTAGGTGACTTTGAAAGACTTACGCATTTTAATGGGAAAGCAAGGAAAATATATTTTGAAAAATATGAAAATTCTGAAGCTGTTGGTGCTATCACTGATGACAGATGTTGTAGCTAAAGATGATTGCAGATTGCGTTTATTGTTTCAGATTGTGTAGGGATTTTTCATTTTTTCGTAGTAGGGGAAACTTGTTAATGCAGAATGGCAACACTGCTTGGGATTCACAAGCTTGTGAGCATGAGGCTATTCCTGTTGCTGGTGTAGCAAGAAAATGGGTAGCTTTTGGTGTGCATTGTGGCAGTTGTTTGCTACGTACCTGTACTAGGGTTAGCTAGAATAGACCAACTGTGATCTGTAGTCTTAGTCTAGACTAGCTAGAACAGACTATCTGTTTTAATGTGTTCTGCAGTCTACACTAGACTATGCCGTGCTGGTCATGGGACGAGTTACTAGCTTTTTTCGTTCTTGCACACGATTCGCAAAATTATTGTTTTATAACAATAAGACATGTTAGACTGAATTTTAAGAGAGTCATTTCGAAATTGGTGACTGTGCTGGTACTACAGTATTTTACTTTCAATTAAACACAAATTGGTTGAAGAGACAGAAGAAGATGAGCCTCACCTGCTCATCTGTACATGCCTCATCTCTTCACCCACTGCTTGCCCACCATCATCTGTGTTATATTGATGTCTATTGCGTTTTTGTTTATTTTTGTTTTTTTTTATATTTGTGATATATGCTGCATTTCCTTGAGTAGACAGAAGAAGAAAGGCCTGATGGTTGGACTCGGAACCCTTGTGGTTGGTAGTTGGTTGGTACAGGGGCAGGAGCCTTGTGTGGAAAGCGACAGTTGTGGATACCTTTGCTGAAAGCCACCACATAGTCAGTGCCGCTATTATACCAGGAAGTGCAGTAAGTGACGATGAGACTGACAAATGCTGAAAATACAATCATGACCTCCTTGACAATTATTATTTTCAACCGGTTGCAATTGAAACCACTTGGTGTGTATGGCAAGCCCACTGCCCCTTTTTTGAGCTGTCTTGCAAATAAACTTGTAGTCACGTTAGGTTACCCCAGGGATGAGAGAGCAAAAGTGGCCCCACCAGCATATCTATCCCTGGCCATGGTCAAAGGGAACGCTGTGGCCTGTGTGCAAGTTTGATCTGATTTTAGCCATTCTGAGTATAATATTAACCAGTGTTCCTGCCCATCACTTGCCTCTCCTTAATGAATAGCTGTTGCTTTCTGACTGTTTGCGGTTTTGGTTTCTGGGAGCTTAAATGTCTTTTTGTGTTTTCTTTGCTTTCTGTAAGCCCTTCCTTATGCAGTATTGCCCTTCTTTTTGCAGTATTGCTTCACTCCTCTTTTGAGCTATCGTGACTAACCTTATTTTATTTTGTTTTTATGTACACATACTGAATTACTGTTTACTTAATCTGTCTTTACCTGTGCCTATTCAACCTCATTCGCTGCTTGATGGAACCTCGTTGGTGGTGCTATGTGCTTGTGGTACTCCATTGTGGTTGCTGGGTAATTGTAATATATCTTCATGATTTTTGAGGTTTCATATTTCATTATTTGTGTTGTTTGTTATAATCAAAATGTTTCTTATATGTTGTTGAATCATCCTTTATGTTTTAGGTTAAAAAAATAGGCATACACATCAAGCAAGGGATGTTGTTTGTTAAGAACATTTTAGTTCGTTTACAAGTTCTCAATCAATGCTTATTAAAATATTGTTTTGTTGATGTTCATTTGTGCACTTGAGCTGTTTTCTTTGAATTTAGAACTTAAGAAGTCTGTACCTTGGCTGAAAATCACGTTAACATCTGTAGAATAAATTTTGTGGTATTGGCCCTTTCTACAAAAATGGGTAGAGCGAGGAGAAAAAATTATGGTGCTGATTCAGAAGTTGCTGTGGAGTCAGTTTCTGGTCACACTACTTCGGAAGTTTCCACCATAAAAGGTAAAAGTTAAAGTTAATTTTTTTGTTGGAAGTCGATTACTTTCAGTTGTAACGCTCTGGCATTATTTTACCATATTTGTTTCTGTGGTTGTCTATTCAAATTAAGCAAGAAATGTTTCATTTGAAGTGGTTTTTAATTGCTATGAGAAACTAGCAAGTTTTGCAAAGGTATTACCAATTTATCATCAAAAGCCCTGTTGGAACTATTTTTCTTTTAGGATGTGGCAAGAACGATATGCCTAGATTAGTGCACAGCATTTGTCAAGTATCCAGTGAACTGCAGTTGGTAGAAACGTACTAAGCCCAACCCTTAAACGAGTGGTTCCCAAACTATTTCTCATCGCGTACCATTAGTGGGACCCACACTGTCACCACGTACCACCTTGCTCCAGGAAAACTCAACCTACCAAATATAATGCGATCAAAATTTTGGAAAACCAAAATTGACACATATGCCAAGCCTGCCATGCCGGAGCCTGGAGGGCTGCAGCTGGGCATTTTACCTGGTTCCGAAGCTCGAATAAAAAATCAGGAGCTGAAGCCAGAGCTCAGCTTAAAATTTAGGGCCAGAGATATGGCCTTTGAGAGGTAGCTCTGAGTCTGCCTTCCTTCCCACATGCTAAAGATTTTGCCAAATAGACTTACGTGTGCTCTTTATAGCACACTAAACGCGATTGTTATGAGTTACGACACTAGACTGCAACAATGGATCTACAATCCTTTGATGTTCCTTTGGCTTAATAATCGCTAAGGTTGTGACATTGCCGCTGGCAGGCGTGTTGTTACTTGTTGAACAAGGATTCTCAAACACTGTTTTAAGAGTTGCATGCAGTTCCCAAGCATCCTTTGTGTGGCTCTTAGCAATTTTTCAGTAACAGATTCTATTTGAATAAGAGCTGATGATGCCTATGTCGTAGGCGAAATATAGACTCTATAAGAGCTTAGTGTCTGATTCTTTATTGGGAAAGGATTTTTTTTCGATAGACAGTGTCTTTCAGTAACACCTCCAATATTTTGTGTTGCAGACCTCATTAGTGCAATAAAACAAAACGTGTTAATTGACTTGTGATAAATTTTTTTGTGAGGCTCTCTAAAAATTCGTAGATCTGTATTTGGCTCCCTTTAGCAAAATGGTTGAGAACCACTGTTGTAGAAGTAAAAAAATGTTAACTACCACAACATCTTACTTTCTAGTCAGATGATCAAACCTGGTCTGTAGTAGTGTGGCCATCTAAAAAGAACTGAGCTTTAATGAGTAGGTATATATAGCAAAGTATCCATAGCTTTTGTAACTGTGGAATCATGCTGTTAGCAGGGAGTATGATTAAGATATGATATCATTGCAGGTGTAAGCATCAAATGTACCGCATGAAGTAGGAATTTTTATTAAAAACCTTTTTAGCAAGGTTTACTAGATTACTGGCAAAATTCACTAGGAAACATTAAGTTTACAAGCAGTAGCATAGCATCAAAGTTATAAATAATTGGCAGCGAACTAGCAACGCTTTGCATAGCAGTAAGTTATCAGGAGGATATAAAAATCAATCCAAACAAATCTGGACTTTTTATTGAGGTTTTCCTCTACGGAAAAAATATGGTTTCAACACGGTAACCAGTCTTATTTTCCCTAAAGCTTTGCAGGTTCAATTGTGCTTTACTTTGCCATTCATCACTGCTTATTATGAGTGCAAAAGATAGGAAATCAGGATTATTCATCTATTTTTAAAAAGTCAAAGGTGAATTCCTTACTAGAAATCAATTCCGTAAACAGAGGGTCAAATCCTCCTTCGTCCCCCCTGGAAAAATGTGTTGAGCATAACTGAAAACTATTGGAGATAGTTTAAAAAATTTGGACCCCTCTCAGAAAACTTTTCGACACCCCAGGTGTCCCAAACTGGTTACGGGTCTGCTAGAAATCATACTATTTCTTTGAAAAAAGGGCTTGGATACACATCTTCGCATTTGTGTTAATGCAAACGTGTGCAGGTTTGAAAGAACACATGAGAGAAGCAATCAACTATGCGTTTTGCGCTTTTTGCACTGTTTGCCAAGCCAGCACTGTTAGCTGGAGTTGTTAAGACCGCAACCGGAAAAGCATGCAACGAGTGCAAAACCAGGCCCGTAGCCAGCTTGGAACGCAAGGGGTTTTCTGAAAGGGGCTCAGATTTTTTAAACTATGTTCAACACATTTTTCCAGGGGCAAAAATTTTTTCTGTGCCCCCCTGGTTATGGCCTGTGCAAAACACTTGGTCAGTTGGGATTGGTCTGTGTTTAAATGCTTTTCTAAACAGCCATTTTCTTGATTCTGGTCGCAAAAAATAACAAAGGGTCGGCAAGCATTGACGGCAAAACCAATGATTGACTTCGCAGTATTGTTTTATTGTTTATATTACCGTTATCTTGAGTTACGTTTCTTCTACTAACTGTTCCCTGAATCGTGTGAACCTGTGATTGCTATTTTTTGTTGATTTCTTCATGGTATTTGATCGTTGCTTGTAAAAACTACCAGATTAAATTACTCAAACATGTTTGGTATATTCTCTTAATTTTGTGTATTTGATTTAGTTCAATTTCAATTTAACTTGAGGCACACCAAGACGATTAAAATATTAATGTGTGAAAACGAACAGAAGCCAGAGCCATGAAAAAAGAGAGCTCTGGAGCCGGAGCCACACTCATGAAAACCAAGAGCTCCTGAGCTGGAGCCATGTTCATGAATGAAAAAGCTCCGGAGGCGAAGCTGTGTCATTTTTATGACGGCTCTGCAGCCCTGACATATGCGACATGAAGATAATGGCTATGAGAAATCACAATGGCCATTTTTGAAAACCAACAAGGGAAGTACACAAAAAATCAGGAATTAATTAACAGAACCCGGTAACTAAAAACATAGCTATGAATATATTTTTTGAAGATAAACAGAAACTAGTAAGCCTATTCGCGTACCACCTTGAAGGCCTTCGCGTACCACAGTTTGGGTACCACTGCCTTAAACCCTATACCTAATCCATAAGCCTAACCCCCAAACCTAAATCATAAATCTGAAATGTTCAAGCCTGGAAACTTCTGAAACAAAGAAAAATCAGTCCCATGAAAAGTGCAACTACTGCTACCGAAACGAAAGGCGCCATTGTGGGAGCCGAACGAAAAACCATTTGTACAGTTGACAAAAACGTGTCTGCTCGACTACAACAATGGTGCCGCTAGAGTGACAAATTCAGCATTTTATTTGAACCGTGTCACTGCCGGCAGACCTATAGCCACTTTCTTTGAAAAAGTACACAAAAAGTGCTTTAAGGGGTCATATGTACTAGCAAAGCCAAAGCAATAATGTTGAGAGCTGAACTGATAACCACTCACACAACAGGCAGAGACACTAACCCAATGGTTCTCAAACTGCGTGCCATGACACATAAGTGTGCTGCGAGAGATTCGCAGGTGTGCCGCAGAGCTTTTAGAATTTTTGAAAATAAATCAATTCGTATTGCAATTAAGACTGCAGGCAAGCATGCCAGAGTTGAATGTACACTATCCATTGGAGAACTGGTAATAATATGGCATTTTCCCATTGCCTTGATGATGTTGTAAGGGTTATGTCACGTTGCAACTGCTCTATGGTGTTATATTTTGAAACAAGACCTCCCGTCTTTTACCATGTTCACTTCAACGCTGAGCTAGGGCCAGCCTAACAGGAAAGCAATGACAGAAATTAAAAGCAAAAAACGAGAGAGACTCTTGAAATTCATGATGAAATGCAGGTGTGCTTGGCAACGATGGAACTTTGCTTCAATCTAATTTGTTCCCAAAAGCAGGCAGACCCATTGCATTAAATCTTTTAAAGCAACTTTGTTTTCTAGCAAGAATGCCGCGCATTTTTTTCATTGTTTTGGTGCGCCGCAAGCTCAAAAACTTTGAGAATCACTGCACTAACCACTTGACTACATTTGCCATGCTGTTAGTGTCACAAACTCAGCATTATATGTGGACAAAGCTGGGTACAGTTTGAATGTCAAATAGTTCACGGAGAGCTTTTGCTACTGGTGGCAAAATAGACACAAACTTTTGCAAAAGGCAGTTTATCAGAAATGAGCAGCAGCTTCCCCTATTTTATTGGTTATTTTCTTCAGACTCATGGTCCATATCACAGGAAAGTAAATTGAACAACACAAGAGCATAATGAAAATGGTTAGTCATAGCACACTACGAACTAGTTCTGCGTTATTTGGTGAACATATGCAGTCAAGACTGAGAGGAGCAAAACACTGAAACAGCACCCTGTTCTGCACCTGCATTTATTCATGATCATGCAGGAATCCAACAGCGGCTAACTTTACATTTTGGAGTAAACTGAAGGCACTTTTGCTTCTTTGATATTGCCTGCATCAGAATTTTCGTTACCTCATTTAGAATACAAAAGTGTGTTGAAACGAAGCATCATGACAAGCAGGTACTTAAGATAGTGTTGCGATTGGAAATCCCGAGCAGCATGTGCGCAAAGCTTCGCACTGTGGCAGTAAGCAACAATAGAGTTCACCCAACAAGATCACTCTCGTCGTCACCATTACCACGTGCAATCATTAACTGTTCACCAGGTTAAAAAGCATTGTTAGAGGTAATTCACCAAGATCACTACATAGGGATCACTCCATTATTGCATGTTCATGCCACATACATATGGTGTTGTTCTTCGCACACATTCCGTTTTTGATGAACCGCACATTCAGCACAAACACTAGCGAAGAGGTTGAAACGATAGTATGTCATAAGAAGCCTCTATCCCTCGTAGTAAGATAAAGGTAGAATTTTAGGATACAATAAATTATTTGTGGCCTGCCAGCGATAATCCACAATTTATGCGGCCCTTGAGAGTAAATAGGTTCCTCACCCCTGGTCGAGAAAATATGACTGTTTTACTACCATTTTTATATTCTGTTAACAAAAATGCCTTCAGTAAAGTAACACAGAAAAAGTAGGCACTGGCAAACTGCAGGTGTAATTTAACTAATGTTGAAGCATTACAGTATTACATGAATGTAATCACCATGCACAGCAGACTTAATCTGAATAATTTTTCTCACAACAGATTTTGGAATCTGGAGCTTTCACACAATTTTTGTTTAGTATTGTACTTGGTCAGTTTTCAGTTTCATATCAGTGAAAAAGTTGGCAGATAAAAATTAGGGCCGTAGACCTGTAATGCTACCTCTTAAATATACATTGTTTAGTTATCTTTATTCAGGTCAAATTTTGTTTTCAGGTTGTTGCAGCAAATGCCCATTTAGAAATTACTCTGGTGGCAATGCCCAATTATTTCTTTGTATCATTGTTTCTCATTGTATGACATGTACATGGTGTAGCTGTATAGCTTTAATGACCCTTAGGTCAGGGGTCTCAACCACGTGGTCTGCAAGGGCTTTTTATGTAGCCTGCAATGCTTTTTGGGAATTTTTTAATATTAAAATTTACCTTTTTTAGTTTATCACCAGTGTATTAAAGTGTTTGGCTAACGTGTGAACAAGTTCTGTTTAAACGAACGTAGAGACGGCTAAAAATGGTTTTCCTATAACTCACCATACCTTTTGCAGGAAAATGATGTAAAAGCTGTTTCTAGTAAGATTGAGGTGTGGCCACTATTGCATTAGTGTCATAATGCCGCTCTCAGGTTGCATTGCAAGCCTTCATTTGGCCCGCAAAACAACTGGAATTCGAGATCCCTGACTTACGTGATTAATGTTGTGTACATTTCAAACTTTTAATTCTGATTTCTTACATTATGTGCCTCGTACTGCCTGCTGTTTAACCTCAAGCCATTTTGTTTAAGTATATTGGTTATGTTACAGGACTGGTGGTAATGCATAATTTGTTTGTCCCACTGTATCATACATATGCAGTATTTATAGCTTTTACTACATTGATGTGATTATGCTATGTAATTTTCAACTTTCAATTATGTTTTCTTATATTACATGACCTACAACTGCTTTTATTGCTTCCTGTTTCATCAAAAAATGTTTTTGTATCTCAACTGTGTTCATTGCTATGTACATATTGTATTATTATCAGACAGTTATTGGGGAATTTTTTCATGTAGGCGTGGATTTTGCCAATCAGTTGATTCTTTCAGCAAAAAAAGAAAAGAAAAAGAAAAAAACTGTTGATGTCGTTCTCCCTAAAAAACTCACTAAAAAGCAGAGAAAGAACTTGGAAAAAGTTCTTGAACGGAAAGAAAAAAAGAAAAAGGTTTGTTGAGAGTTGCTCATGTAAATAGATAATGATTTTCATTTTAGTGTTAAAGTATTTGTGATGGTTGAAATAGCAAGTTGAATACCTTACTCACTTTAAAATAATGAAGATCAACGTAGGTGCTTGAAAAAAGGGGGTGGTTCTGTGAATTGCATTTTGTGTTAGTGCTGATATCTTTTGTTCTTTTAGTCAAAATGAGACTTCAACAATCGTTTTTTATTTTGTTAATCAAAGTTATAACTTGACCATCGTTAAATTTATTATAGATAAACTCTTACTCCACACATGCTAAACAAGCTTATTTACTTGTTTCAAACATTTTCGTTTATGTTCTAATTGCTCTTCAAATAACCACATTGTAGTCAGGCCAGCTAGTCCAGTGAGTTGAACACATACCGCCGGTGCTCTGTGTTCGATTCGTGGTCCAGCCACAAGCTGGTGCTCTGTGTTTGATTCGTGGTCCAGCCACCCGAAGACTTGTAAACGGTGCTTGTGGCCTGCCCAGCCTCGTGCCAGGCGTTAATGGTTGAGTGCAGGGGAACATTTCACGCGCTGCGCAACCACAGGCCTATCTTAATGCAGCATTCACTGTGAAAGTAGCGGCTAAGTTTTGTTCGCTGAGACGTTTCTTTCATTTGACCATAAAAGTCTTAAAACTCTCTTAAACAGCATTGACAAGCCTATGTTTGGGCCAAAGAGCCGACTAGACTTACTTTTTTGTTCAGTCATTTCAAAAACAAGTCGGTCAATGACCGAAAAAAACAGGCCCCGATGCAAGGAAACGGAGATGAGTGCCATTGACCCCCGAGCGAGTGTAATGTAACTAAACTGAACGTTGCAGTCAACCTGAAGATAGCTGTTCTGCTAAATTGTTGAGAAAAAACGTTCGCAAATGGCATGCACAATGTTTACTTTGTGAAATAACGTAAATGTATGCATCTATGAAATAACGTAAATGTGTGCATTAAAAGAACTGGATGAGATATTTAATGTTACGTTAAATGGAAGATTACCCTTGGACCAGTGATTATTGTATCATTGTAATTGTTTAGTTATTTTGTAACACAAGAGAATAATGTATCTCTGTTTGATTTGTAAGTAAAAACGCAGATTGAAATCCCTCGCGCTCGATTTTCTCATCTACTAAGGCAGTGTTGCACAACCTTTTCGCTATTGTCGGCCGCACTGTGTTTATTTTGACCGCCAGTGAGTTCAAAGTATCTTTGGTTTTTGCATTGCCGCTGTTCTGCTTCCGCACGTCTGCTTGTCCGTCTTTCCACTAAGTAGCTGCATACAGTAAACAAAAGAGTTTGTATTCATGCACGACCGCCACAACTTATATTTTAAACTAC
>JGI24158J21664_10007964_pt1 | contig 14071 bp, 9 predicted proteins | sample Ectturendosymbi3_FD_21664 | JGI IMG/M metagenome (IMG submission 21664) | reverse complement strand
TTGCCTAAAAATTGTCATGTGCTTTAAAAACCATTGCTAACCCCTATGCTTATCTGAGAAGTTGAAATCATTGTTAGTGTTGCCATTGTTACTAGATAGAGAACACACTGCTTATGTGAAATATATATCAAGTGAGTGAGTGTGCACAAATTTACACGGGAACTGCCAGCTGCATACAGTATTTGTGGCTTTCATGGTCTTTTTGTTACTCATGAAACCAATTCTGTCAGAAATACAATGTTTATTGTTCTGTTAGAGGTGCTGTTAAAAATTAATGACACATTTGAAGTCCAATGTATGAGTAGCTGAATGGCTTGTTCGAAGGAAGTTATTTGGGCTCATGACATAAGTGATTAGTGCTTTAAAGTTTGTGACAAACTGCCCCTTGGAAGTGACTTTGCCAGTGTTGGAAACATTGAAAGAAACTCCTGGGCAGATTCAGCAAAGCCAGGGAATAGTGATACATCACACTTGCAAATAATTGTGTCAGATTTATGCATTGTGTATGTGTGCTATGCTTTCAAAGGCAATTTTTCTGGTTCTTGAATTAGGGCTGTAGTGGACAACTGCCTAAGTAGTGGACAGAGTAGACCATTCATCCAGGCTGCTGTTTTACTGAAAAACCTGCTAAACATTTTTATGTAATGCCTGTTTTTTTGTCAAAAATTATTAAATTTTACAGTTTTAAAAATTTATTTAATACTTAGTTCTGTTTATCTGTTTGTTCACTTCTACTTTTGACTGCAGTATACTGGTTTTCCCAGTGATAAACTTGCCCAAATCTGGCAGCATGTGAAACAAAGTAATATTGAGCTGCATGATATTTTTTGTGCACATGCCTTGTTTGATCAATGACTAAATGTCTATGACAGCAGTTGGCAACCTTGTAATTAACTCTGTGCCGACTCAAGGTTTCAAAATGCTCAGTGTGCCAACAACAGACGTTTTGTATGCAAGTCAAGGTCAATATATTTTTTGTGTGATTCATAACAAAACTGATATGTAAAATTTGGAGCTTCTGTATGCTGTTGAAAATTGCTTGTCATGCCAAGTGTGGCACGCGTGCCNTAGGTTGTGCCCCCTGATCTATCACAGGGCACACNGCGCATGTAATGNAGATTTTGTAAGTGNATCTTGAAAGTGACGGATGAAATAAACAGCTGAAAGNATTTATTTATGAGTGAAACAACTGTTAATGTACTTAACATAAAGACAGTACATGCTTGCAGCTTACAATTGATGGTTTTANATTGTGTAATTATCAAGCATTACATACGCAAAACAAAAAAAGCAGATTTAGCTTCTGTTTTACTGAACATTTTAAAGGTTTAAAACCTGAAGATTGTGTATTAATTCACTATTAATTGCTCATTAATTCTAATAATGAGTACATGCTCCACGGATGTCACCACAAATAAAACCAGACTCACATTACCAAAATTGTCACATCAGTTATTTTTATAATCAGAAACTTATAAATTGGAGGTAATGGTTTACTGTTGTGTGTATATGTATGTATAAGCACTCGTATGGTTAAATTAATGTAGGAGTGAATGTTGAAATATTTTTATTTGGTTCTATGTTAAGAGCTGCTTTCAGCAACACTAACATCCGGTATTCAGTTAATACACTCTCAACCATATTTATTTCAACAACAGACATGGTCTTACCAATTTACTTCCAAATTCCTGCACATTGAATCAATGGTAAAAATTTTAAGTTTTTTCTATAAATTGCTCGCAGGCTGCTTTTAAATGAAATCTCAGATTTTCAACAACTCTGTTGGAATTGCGTTTACTAATTGGAAATTTTCAAGACTTTTAACATTTCCTAATTTTTTAACCTGATTAGTCGTAAAACTTGTTGAACTTTTGCCTGCAGCATAAAGCAGGCTATGTTTGTGCAGTCCATTGAAGCAATCAACTATGTTGTTAAATTGTTAGGCCAAGGCTGTTTTTGGCTTAGCGATCTCATTGGTGTAATAGCAAAGTCTGTATGGTGAACACACGTGGTAATAAACTTTCATGTTAAACATAGTCATCTGCCCAAATTTTTGAAATTTGGATTTCGCAAATGATATTTCTGTGGTAGCAGTGTGCAAAATAGTATTGAACTTGAAAAGCACAGGTTTCAGGTAATGATTTGGTTTCTGGTTGTTGTGCAGTTTATCCACAAATCTTTCAAAAAACAGACTGTTGACTTCAGTTTGGGTGGTTGTTAGGTGGTATGGTTCACAGAAGGGCTTCTCAAGTAATAAACAGCTAAACACCATTAAACATTTTGAAGGATGCAAAAAACAGGGAGAGGCTTGTTCATCAAGATATTTTTTTAATGTTTTTCGCAGGTGACAACTGTGGAGATGCAAATATTGGTTACATTGCAGCGTTTGGCAGCATATTTTCAACGTTGGGACTAATCAGCATTTTTCAGCTTGTACGTTACTACATCTGTCAAATGTATTGAAATCAGATCGAAATTTCCATCGTAAAAATCAGTTTATAGAAATCCTTATTTTGAAAGTCCTATTGTACTTTGAACCTGGTGTTTTTTTTCAGTCATAGACCGAATTTTTTTAAATGAACAAAATTAATTAAGTCCATTCGGTCATAATGTCTGAAAGGGTAGTCTAGTGAATAGTGTTCCCTCTAAGTGCGCAAATGCGCAGTGCCACCAGACCATTTGCGCAGTGAAATCTCATTCTCGCGCACTTGCAACATTGCAAATTTCATATCCTATATATATTGCATAGACCTTTTAAAATTTTCTTACAGTGAATACTGTTGCGACGAGTTTTAATACTATTATGGGACAGATAACCGAAATATCTCAGTGAAAAAGAAAACGAGTTTTGAACATGAATTCGAGGTTTGGTGCCATATACGTTGATGTTTATTCATTAAAGATTTATTTGCATTTCACATTGGCTCTGTATAAGTTTATGAACGGCTGTCAATACTGATTATATTTATTGAAAGCGTTGATTATCTAATTTTGATAGTGTGATACAGTAGATGCAAAAAATAATTATTCTGTATTGTTAGGTTTGGGCTTCAAAATTACTTCTGATGCATGTTAATGTTTATTTTTAGGTGGTGTGTATACACTCGGAATATCGTCGCCTGAAACATCCAACTATATGGTCTGCTTTCAGAGTTACCACTCAAAAACTTCTGCACGGTGTAGTTATTGCTGCGTCGCTGACGCGGGTACTTTATTTTTCGTTGCAGGTTAGTAAATTGAGTTCTTCAAATTAGCTAATAAATTTTCGGAAACCAAGTCTTCCGAGTTACAGATCAATCAGGGTTTTCTTTGCAGAATGTTAGTACAGACGAGTCTTCTCGTTGTTCAACAAATTCTTTCGCAATCGTCTTCATCGTTAAGTTCAAACGTTGGAAACACTTCTTAAGTAAAATTAGCGACGTCGCTATATTGTGCTTAGTTTGCTTTTATTCTGGGAAGATAGCGTACAAAGTTGTTTGCTCAAATTGAAGTCAGGTGGCTAAACGCTGCTGCAGTTGAACTTGCGAGCAGACGCGATTTAAAATGGATAAATATTTTTCATTAGCAATTGCTCAGCGAACAGACGCTCGTGATTTTAGAGAACTTATGAACAACACGTTGAAGCGACGTGTAATAAAATGCGACACATGCTTGAAGTGCAAAGCACTTGAATATTTCTTTTTGTAAAACAATTGTTGGTACTGATGTGCTCATGCCAACTGCACCACTGCAGTGGGAACGATTTCATCTGATTCGTTAGTGGCACTATGCTGCTTGTTTTGCATCTCAGGGAGTTCTTCCACATCAGTGGCTGGTGCCAATGGAAAGCGCTTATCATCCTTTACTTATTACTGGACTGTCACTGGTTGTTTGCTACTGGAGCGAGGTAACACAGCTTAAATGTATGCACTGGTGTAGTGTGTAGTGAATATCAAAACCGAATTGAATGATTTGATTTCGTTTGAGGCGGTGTTTGGTAATGCCGCTGATGGTTTGGACTGTGATTTTGAGATCACTAGCTTATCCCAAGATTTTGCAGGCTTTTTTTATTGAGACTGCTAGTGTCGATGCATCTCGCCGAGCTCAATTCCTGTCAAAGTCACTTACTGCTTTTTCCATCTTCAATGTCGCTCTGTATGTAGTGCTAATCGCACAATTTGTTATCACTGGAACTGGTTGCTGCAACTCTGGCAGAGAAGGTAAGCAGCTAAATATGTTACTTTTTATTGTAAAAACTACAGCATTTAGCATTTTTTGTGTATAATCGAGGTTTTTTCATACCGTTGTGCAGTGTGAAGATCGCCTTTATCATGATGTTCCGATTCCCTCTGTGTTTTTACAAAAATGTGTGATTGCAATGCTCGCGCCGCGGTGAAACTCATAGCAAATTTATTGCAAGATGTGTTACTTGTAAATTGTAAATCTTTGAGCGTAGCTCATGTGTTTCTTGTTGGCATTCTGTACCCACTTCATAAACGGCGCAAATGCCATATTTTGCAGGACGTAAAGTGTTTACTATCCGGGGTATGATTTCTGTTTGTAGGTACCGTAGAGGTAGTGTCTCCATTTTCAATGACTCATTGTCCCAAAACAATAGTGCAAAAATTACCTTGTCATTGTATGGACCAAGCGTTTGCATTTTAAAGGATTTTATATTTTTTTCCAAACAATAATTCGTTAAATGGCCGTCGATAAATTATCTAAAATAATGTGTATTGCAACTTCCAGAAGGGAAACATCTCGTGCTCTCCGCCTCTTGAATGAATCGAAACACTTGCACAAATGACTAGAAAGCAAGCAATTTTCTTAGTTTACCATAATAACGTGGGCATTCTGATCAACCAAGTTATGACCAAGTGCACGTAGTACAAGAAACGTGCTGAAAGAAAGCTTTGATGCAAAATACCAACGTTGTTTTTCACTCTGAGTGCGTCAGTCGTACTGTAGGCGACTGCAGCGTTTATCTATAAACACGTGGAACTAACTCGTTGTGCGTTTCTGAATAAACTTTTCATAGTTTTGCATGCGGCCAATACAAAAACATTTCTGTCAACTGGGTATTTAGGCCGGACAGCTGACCTTGCAGCCAAGGTTTTAATAGGGCTGTTTTTCACTATTTGAAACGGTGAATCTTAATTTATTTCATTGTTAACACCCCTTTGAAATTACCAAGTAGTTATCGCACCTTTCATGTCACATCGCCAAATACTTCTTAATAAACTAACCTTAATGATTCAGCATCTTCGCACCCCTGTTTGAAAAATACTGATTTAAGAGAAAATGTATTATCTGAATCTTAGCTGTCTGGACTGAGCTTGTGCTCCATCCGCCTCTGATGTTGTGGCCAGATTAACCTGATTGAAAAATGGCTCTTGAGTGGTATTGTAGAAACTATCTCCGAATAATAGTGCAGCAGAAAACTTTTCGAAAACTCTAAAACGTGTATCAAAGTATCTTCTTTTTAAGTTGAAGATATTTTTTCCAGAATTTTGGATCAACGGAGCATTTCAAGCTTCATTTGCGATTTTGCTTTTTGTGGTTTACGTTGTGTTTCTTGCGATCGGCGTGGAAATGTTTTTCAAGGTAATTTCTTGCTTCATTTTCAATATGTTGCTAAAACTTGTTACCTTTTAGCAGTTCGATTCCTAAACATCCTTCCCAAAACAGCGTTAATCTTTGAAACTCAGACGTGCATCCATATAGGCAATATTTTGTGGAGCAATGCGACTTGTATTTTCCAAGGTGTGTGCATTACGCCATTGCCGTAGTGTGGAACTCCCCCTAAAGATATTATACCAAAATTTGAATAGCGTAATGTCGGTCAAGAAAAATAATAAGCAAATCAAAATGTTCAGTCAGAGCAACTTTCAGAACCCAGATAATTCTTCATAATTCGCAACCAATTTTTTCAAATGTGGTAAACGTGCGCTGGGAAAATCACCGAGTTGATGATAAAAATGGCGGAGAGGGAATCGAGTGTGAATCAACGAACTTCACGTACAAATTATCCCTGTGGTCAGTTCAGTAGATTCGCAGCTGTTGTTTATACAAGCTCTGCCCTGCGCAAGGTTTCCAGTTCACTTGGCATTTCGCACGCAGGAAAATCGTTTTTGCAGCTTTTGTGTGTATGAATGACTGTTTGTTGTGACAATTTTAGATTGAAAGGGCTTGGCCAACGTTAATCTCTATTGTAGATTCCAAGAGCGAAGTTCACATTTTCGGTGTAAAACGTGCAATCCATTGAATCCTACATTATATAAAATAATTTGTAAATTCATTGTCTGCATGGCGTTCTTTGCTTACACCGCGTTCATCTGGATCTCGCACCTTCAAAGCTTCGATCCCTTCAATTAATAGCAGTAATAAAATCAAAAGCATACCTTCCATGTTCACTTGATTGTTTTGCCAGTGCTTGTTCCTAATGGCTGAAAATTAGGCGGATCTTATTTTTCTCATTGTGTTCGTTGGGATTTCGATTCTTTTCTGAACGTTTGTGTCGGTTGCGTGATCCCGCATGACTCGTTTTTCTCAGAAACCAGTCACTCAGGGCAGACAAATGGAACTGCCAAGCTCACCTTTGAATGTCAGACCACAAAACGGCTGGTACTAATTAGACTGTTGTGTAATAATTTTATCCAGCGCTGTGAAATACATGTATGCTTTCGAACATTATTACCCTTGTTTTCGTTACTTTTTGATTTGTTTTCAAATGATCCGAAACTTTCTTGGAAAAGTTTTCAAGCGTAGTTAAGCGTTCATTTGTTTGCCTACGGCCAGTTTCTGTATTGGTTCTTCAAATGGGAAACTCGCCGTGGTTTTCTCTGCGTCGGGGTAATTCGATGCTGTTCAACATTCGTAGAAGCGAATTTACATTAGATGAGGGCATTAAAATCTAAAGAGTATGGTTAACATACAGATTGTAGTCGCTGGTGCGTCATCCACGCATGTGGAGTTAGTGCAGTTCATTCGGAAATGTTAAGTGTCAAAGCACCTCCGTGATTTCTGTCCTGCTACAGACTTGTCGTTTCTAGTTCCTCCTAGCCGGTTGCAGCCAATCGTATGAGTAAAATCGTACACCCCCGTTTATCTGTCGTCGTGACATCGAGCTTGACCTGAAAAACCTGCGCTGCTGCTGCAGCTCATAAGAAATGCGTGCCTCGTCTCATTAACCTTCGTTTCGCCCGAAAACAAAGTTGTTTCTGATTTGAAAAATCTACAAACGCAGGTTCGCGGCGCGTTCGCCGCCAGCTTGAACGACGTCCAGCCCTGCAGCACCGACGACGTAAACATGGTGAACCGAACGGAAGTCCTCAAGTCGCGCCTTGCTCTAGTTTTTCAGGCATGTGACTTTGAGTGAAATAATAGCTCGGGCATTTTGTGTGGTGCATCGATAGGTTGTTGGCAGTTGCACTGTTTGTTTTGCTACAAGAGCATAGACAGCGCATTGTGTTGAGCGGAACAAACCAGGACGACTTGCCTTCATGAAAATGCCGATAGATTTCTTGCACAAGGCGCAGCCACAGAGAACGATTTCCAGCATTTATCCATGGGATTTGTCTCTGAAGCAGTTAATGACGATGCAAAGTCTTGTCAACACCTCCACACTGCATGGTAATCCGACTGTTCACTGCTATTTTCAGGCACTCCTCACTTTACTAACAGTGCTATGCGTTGTATTTGATGCCGCCGGCAATCTGTGGAAATACAAAGTGGAGTCAAGCACCAGAAGTATTCACGAGATCATATACCGGTATTATACCTTTTTGCTCGTTTGTTGGCCGATGCTTTGCATAACTCAGCGACAGTGCGATGAATCATATCTATTAATTCGTGCTTTTTTGCTAAGGCCTTAAAATTTCTCAAGCAATGAAATGCTGTCAGCATTTCCTCTGAGATTTGACAGCAAGTGGCACATTTGGCAGCTTCACGTTGAGGGTGACGTGCCCGTTATCTGTCATCAACTAACGGGTTCAATTAATTTGGTTTCAATAGCATTTTTTCACCACCTTCTTACCGGCAGTTTATTTTGGTTGCAAGGGTAGTAGTAGGTACACATGGTTACTGGGTTTGTGTTTGTTTTAAGCAAGATCAAATGAGTTGAGAAATGTTCCGTGGAGAGTGTATGTGCATATTGTTATACAGCATCGCTTCATCCACGTTCCCAGCTTAGTTGGACGTTCTTTGTTCGAACGTACCAGCCACACGTAGCCTGACGTTTGCTTGAACTGACTTTCAACTATTGTACTAACTTCGTTTGGTAGCCTGTGACTCGCTTGTTGCCTGAACATCGCACCGTCGCTGTGGATTAGCGCACGGTTTGTTAGTTTTTCTGCGCTGTTTCATCGCGCTTTCTGTTTTTCCAGAATCGCCGAGGTGGGCGCTGTGCTCTGGTTTCCGTGCGTTTTGTGGAACACGGCGCAGCCTGAGTCTCTCTGGTTCCTCAACCCTCGCTGTTTGCTCAAGCTCACAACCAATGCAGGTTGGTTACTTTTCTCAAAAGTACTAAAAGGGCCCTGCCTCGAAGTGACTGCGGGGGAATTTATGGCAAAGAACACGCAGAAAGGCGAATTCTCGTCAATAGACAGAAAGCTTTTTGTGACCTTCAAAGTGTTGTGTGCACCGGACGTTGATGATCATGGTGCTCACCGCCATGTTATCGATCAGAAAACTCAGCTAGCCCGAAGCAAACGAAGCGTCAAATTCAATACGTTGCCACTTGCTTAGAGCAGTTGGACAGTACCCGGTTACCTACTCTGGGTACTTCCAAACTGTTTTTTCATTAGCCCGTGATAGTAATTACCAGCACCAATCTGAAGTTGATCTTATTTACGACGATCGTGCTTTGCTGTTTAACGCCAACTGTACGCATGCTTAGCGAGCCGGGTATTTAATGTTTAGGTGTTGCCTATGCTATCTCTAAAGAAGCTTGCGCAATCGCAATTTTCCTAGGTTTGTGTGGGGTGGACAGTGGCGGTTGTGAACAAAAAAAGATTGCGTTGGTTCCTCGTACCTGCTCAACGCTGAGCGCGTTGTTCGCAGCATACTTGCATCTGGTGAAGTAGCTGGCTGGTAATTAATCTCTTGACCCCGTTGCAGAATGCTATACTGTTTACTGCTTGCTGTCAGCTCGCAGGACTTCGTCACGAATGAGTCGCGACCACAGTTTGACGCAACGGAACCCGCGTGAACCTATGTTGCTTACAGCAACGACCGCTGAAGCACGACCGCCTTTTTGCAGCAGCACGCCATCGCACTGACGTAACCAACCGCTTGACACGTCATCACGCCTGTTTTTTTTTCGGTCATAGACCGAATTGCTTTTGAAATGACCGAAAAACATTCAGTCATTTCGGTCAGAATGTCTGAAAATATAGACTAATGAACACTGTTATGGTGAGTTTTAATACAATTGTGAGACAAATGACCGAAATGTCTGAGTGACGAAAGTGTTTCAGTAAAATATGACCGAAATGTCTCAGCGAAAAAAACCGCAGCATCACGCTATATCCAGTTGTGCAAACTGCCGCGTATGTCAACCTTTATCTTGCGTTCAAAGCAATGCTTTTTCGGCCGCAGCGTATCACTGGCCCACCATGGTTTGCTGGGAAATAATTCCTGTGCCACTAGATTCCAGTGACACTTGTGCTTGCACGCAACCGATATTCGACCTGTATTCCTTGCAACCCACGGAGGTGATTTCTAGTGCTCCGCTACCTCACCAAATAATTATAATTGGTTATATTTCCAGGCGAACGACTATTGTCCATTCCGTCGTCATCGACAGTAAAGCGGCGAGTTGAAAGGAATTATAACACATTTGAAAAACCTACAGCCGAGATCGTTGAGGTCACAGGAGAACCCGGTATGTCGTCTGCCTTCTTTGAGCACCCGCTTGTTTTACAGCACTTCTACGAAAGAACGAAGTCAGACCAAAATTACCGCAATCGTTTTATACTGTGAAAGTGACACATGACGGAGCAATGCAGTTTTCGTTGTTGTAGCAGCAGTAGTAGTGTTGGACCTACATGTTACTTTTGCTCTGACAACTTTTAACTTTTACGACACGATACGAAAACTCCGACAACTTTAGGAGATTGTGCTAAAACCTTTTGAAATCGAAAGTGCGCGATTGTTTGTTTTTTTCTACATACCTCCTTGACTGAAACCTGTTGGTCTGCTGCTTTCAGGCATTTGTACAAAAACGCTTGGCCTAAGGCAGCAAAATGAACCCCAGCTGTTGATACGGACTCGTTGAAAAACTCCTTGTGTAAGTTAAAATTCTCCCGTCGTAAAACTTCTGTGCTTAGTGTATAAAATTATTCCTTAAAACACAGTACAGACGAAATCGATTAATTGCGCACCACTTAAACGCATATCTTGTTCTATTGCATACAAATTTAAATCACTAATCATATCCTATCTATCCTAAAAAAGGTGACAATCAGTTAAAGTAACAAAGTAAAAACATCGGTTAACCGCATAATGTCTACCGAAAGGAATCCTTTCCCAGCAAAGAATCAGACACTAAGATCTTACAGAGTAAATATTTCGCCTACACAGGTAGGCATCATCAGCTCTTATTCAAATAGATATAAGCGCATACTTCTTACTAGAGTAAATTAACCGCATATCGATTAATAGAGTAAATCGAAGTATTGCTTAAGATTTCTTGTATCAGTTCCTGCCTTCATTCGCTTTTAATTAATTGCATGTGATGTTTTCTTGAGAAAAATACCCTCGCAAAATAAAGGAAGTGAATCATGCGACAACAGGGTCGAAAACAGAAAAACATTTGTAGACGCGAGACGGTAGTTGAGAGAACCCTCGATCAAATTCGTAGCCGGACTTCTTGTTGCGGAAGAACAGATGAAAAAGAGGTCGCTGTAGCGTCATTGATTCATTTTCATACCCGCTTTGCCTCTGAGTAGGGTCGCGGGACCAGCAGACCCAGGACTTGAAAAAGGGTGAAAACCGTAAGCGTTTCAGCAACCTCATATGAAAACGTCAGTGCCAGTGAAATTTGAACCCAAACCCAGTAAAGGTTGAGGGAAACGAAGTTACCGTTTTACAGAAGATGTCTGTAGATTTACGCGTAGGAAAGATTCTCTACAGACCCCGTCGGTCTCACGTTTGCTGTTTACAACTTGATGCGTAATTTCTAAACTCACTGCCTCGTCTGCTTCGTAGTCTCTGCTGGATAGTGCACACAGCAAACCAACCTAACCATTAAAAACAGTGCAAAACACACTAGGAGCAACTGCTCCCTTCCACCACGCAGTAGACCATGCTAGGCATTACAGTCCCATACGTATGACGAAACAATATACAATAAATTTTCTGATTAATCGGCCAATGACGGTCAACCTTTCACTACTCACGCGGTGGTGATGACTAATGGCTAAAGCCCCAGAAAGTTTTACGATCTCTTTAGTAAAAGTTGCGATCAATTCATAATGTAAAATGTCAAGCAAACCTTTGCCTTCAGGTGATTAAGTGCGATCATAATGCGCTGTGCCCCAAGTCTATCGATACACATTCCCAACTACAGCGTCTGTTCACAATCAACCTTGTTTCTATAGAAAGTCACTTACACCTATACGAGTGTATCGGATAATTGCATATAAATGTCCGACAAAATTGGTATGCGATTAACCGATTTCGTCTGTATTACACAATGTGTAATCGCGCACAAAAGCTTGTGTGTTTTTTGTAAGATCTGTGAACTAATTTTATGCATTTAAGTATTAACACATTAGTACTTCAGAAATCTCACTCGTATTTGTCGTTTTGCGCAATTTTACGTGACTCCTGTCTAATTCTTCCCGATTTTTGTTGACAGAGAGCATGTTTGAAATCCGTGCGATTACAGCAGCACTTGAAGCGTTGGTCATAACACAGCTCTTTTGCTGCTATTGTCACTGCAACGGTCCATATAACGTTTGGTGAAAATTGCGTGGCCCACTACTTTGTTAACGTAGACTATGCTTTGACACGCATACACTAATACACATTGTTCTAAAGTAGTGGATTAATTCCTGTGTACAATTCAGTGAGAATCATGCTACTGAACACAATCAATGTGTTCCCACCCTGTAGTGATTAGATGTTTAGTCCTACTGTACCTCCGTGGCCCACTCGAAAACTGCGCTATCACCCAAACATTGACAAAGCACTTTGTGTTATAGAGGAACTGTGTTTGAATGTCGGACCAATCCACTGAAGTTATTCTGTAATAGCCAGTGGTGTAACTGACGGGGGGAAAAGGGGGCGAGCGCCCCCTGACAAGCTAAATGTAAAAATTGGGCCCCTTTTAGCTGACATTTTGATATTTAGTATTCTTTTGGTTTTCAGTAGGTTGTCGTTTTTTTGCGTTTTTCGGGGTGTTTTCATTTTTTGTTAGCATAGACATCCCCGACCTCCGGGTTTACTATCATTTCTGAAGTTTTTTAGTGGCCTCCTTAAGCTAAGTTTACCGCCCCCTGGCCCAAACCTCTAGCTACGCTGCTGATATAGCTGAATATTCGTTTTCGCAGCATGATTAAATAAATGACAGCAAACTGCAGCGAGCAACACTGCAGTTCGATTGCACCTTCCATGTTGGTTTGGTCGCAATCAGAGGTAGAGATGTTCCCGGCGTAAATTTCCGGCCCAGTTCTTCTTTTGAGTCAGTAATTCATAACCACTGCTAGGTCGCACTAGATCTGGGGGTCGGTGAAACGTTTTTAAAGCAAAAGTCATGATTTGATTCGTGTGTTAGCGCCACGCGACCGCTCAAGTGCAAATAAACCGGTGCAAATAATATAATTCCGAGATTGTGTGAACGTATCGTTAGTTAAACTTTTTCTAGCCTTTTAGTAAGACATTCCAACCCAAGTTTGCTGGCATTCGCCAGGAAAGTAAATATTTAATGGCGACGGAGTCACGTTTAATGTGCTACTTCACTCATTGACAGTTGATTGCTGGATTTGCTATGACCCCGACAGAGAGGATGCTGGAGAATTCATAAGGCCGTGTCTGTGCAAAGGTATGTCTGCATGTGTTGTACGTTTCAAAACCTTAAAGATATTCGTTTGCGCAACGTGCTGCTCATGACAAACCAATATGGTAGCAAGCATAAACACACGCCTTAACCTAAACGATTTATGTCAATAGACGATACTTCTGGCTTGAACGGCAGTGTGGTGTTCGCCGTGACATTCGTGCTAAGCTTGTTCTATGAAAGTACCTTTTTGCTTGATAGCCGTAAGAGGCCGGTTCTGTGTGCCCCAGTCGAAGTGCCGTTGTCTTTCTGCACGATTTGTAAGATAAACACTGCCACGAACTGACAATTTTGCTGGATTTGTGACAATTGCGTTAAGCGTGCAGTTGACATAACTTTTCATACTCAGAACATTTGGTCTTCGCATGCTGTCAAGCAGTATGTGACAGGCACAGGTGGGTGCGCAACTTGCGTCGCACCTCCAGGATGTTTGTCACGCAAACGTTCCTACAGCCAACTGACCTGACTCATGTTGCGACGTCACAGTTCGTTTCGCGCTTGCGCCAGAGACACGAAATCATTGTAGCGTGATGAGATCCCGTGACTTGCGCGCATTCGCGTGATATTGAATTGACATCGTTTCATACCGGACCATTGTTCAGCACAAGGGCGGGGAAGCAGCTGCTCGCGTGAAGATTTAATATGGCTCGTGTCAGGATTTTCGTTGCCCAAGGTAAAACACAACATCGCGTCAGAAGAAAACTCATTGACAAGCAGACACATAGAAAATAAGTCAAGAGAATCTCTCTCACTCCTTGACTTAGTTTTCTCTCCCAATTTTCCTTTGCAAGGTACACGTAGAATTAACGGACAGCCGGCGACATTCCACAATTCACGCGGCCTGTGCTAGTGAATAGGTTTCCCATCCCTGGTTTAGCTCTGCTCTTTTTTCAAACCCGAACTCAACGCTATTTTCTCCACAGCGTTCGCGTTTAATCAACAGTCTATGTGATATTTTGATCCGAAATATAATTGGTGAATAACGGTGATTGAATAGTTGTATAAACACGCACTTGTACTTGGCGAGCTGGC
>JGI24158J21664_10007963_pt1 | contig 14072 bp, 16 predicted proteins | sample Ectturendosymbi3_FD_21664 | JGI IMG/M metagenome (IMG submission 21664) | reverse complement strand
TCAGAGTTCCTTTTTCTGGTATTGTCCGCTTCTTCAGTACGTGACCATACATAATTTCCAGTGGCAAGTTATGTGGCTCTGGGAATTTCTTGTAAATACACTGATAGATGAAAATACTTATAAGTGGTTGCAAACATTGCTTAATGTATAAATAGATTGTAAAGCACAGTTAAATTCATTAGTTATGGAACAAACAATGGAGTAAAAATTGACTATAAAATACCTTTGTGTAGATCATTTGAGGATTTAGACCGTTAAAATGACAATTAACGCCATGAAACATTGTATAGAATAGTTGATAGCTGAAGGAGCAAGCCTCTCCGAAATCACGGAAATGACTCCAGCTATTGTGTTGACAGCTGTGCTATTATTCAGTGGCCACATGGATCAAGCTTGTCAAGTTGATGAACATTATTCAGTCGACCCAAGTCTAAAGACGCTGTTTGAGAACTATTTGCAAGATATTGGTTGCACGAAATCTGAAGCTCCGACAGTTGTATCAAGCCTTGAGCAAGAACGATCATTGACTGGCAAATTAGCCTATGCCTTACAAGTGATTAGAAGTGTGAAATTTGAATGGGACAATTGCCCTACAAAATTGCTGGAAACTCATCTGCAGGAGAAGAATTTAGGATTAGAAATTCTGGATGATAACCCAGTGTTGTTTTCAATGTTTAAACGAAAATTGTATAGTAAATTTCGAAATTCCTTTCAATCATATCGTCCTCTTCATCAACTTGTGAATATCAAATTCTATCGATGGCAAGTAACTTGGTTTTGGGAATATTTAGTAAATATTCCTATAGCAACAGAAACTTATGAGTATATCTATATCTTGATAGATTTGTAAGATACTGCAATTTAGACTAGACTGATGCAAAACCTTGAAAGTAAGTAGATCTCTAATTAATACAGTGAAAAAAAGTATAGAATGAACATTGTGTGAGCTTTAAGTGATGAGTTTTTGCTGTAAACAATTTATGTGATTTGTGTATACGTCTGTTATATCAGAACAATAGTCAAACCAATATGTCTCCCACGTAGATAAGGGCATAATGCGGTTATTACATGCTATTTATTCATGCATTGATGTTCCTAGCAAAATAGTGGACCTTGAACGTGCATTCGATTATGTTTTGTACATATGTCCGACAACTTTGAGTAATAGCATTAGAAGAACCAATAGAAACCTTAAATAATAGGGCAGTGAAAAATAGCGAGACATACGCAGATAGATGCTTACAACGTTATGATTAGTTTCATGATATCTATGTATATTCCTACCGGACGTGTGGCGTAGTGGTTAGAGCGCTCGCTTCATGTCTGGTAGGTCGTTATTCGTGTGGTTTGGATCTGGGCCAGGTCGTGCCAAGACCTTAAAAATTGGAATTTGCTTCAGTCTGGCCAAGCGCTCGGCATAATGACTGTAGCAGGGAAATTCTCCAATGCGGATGCAATATTCGTTTTTGAAGAAGACCCAATACTGTTTTGTACATTTAAGCATAGACTGTCTGGAAAATTTCGTGGGAATCTTAAAAAATACCAACCATTACTGAGTTTAATAAATCGAAGACATTGGCAGTGGCAAGTTGACATGATATGGGAGATCCTTTTCAACAGTCCAATTCAAGAAGACAGTCATGCGATGATAGAGATATTAATTAATTTACCCTAACTGACTGAGACAGACTATCTCTTGTTAAAAAAAGGGATCGGTGCTGCAGATTGATAAGTCGTGGATAACGTATGACATTGTAAAAAGTGTGGTCAAAGTGAAAAGTTTTTAGAACATAATGTTTCAAGTAGTCGTTAATTTATTTCTGTATGATGTTCTGCTAAATTGCTTCATTGAAATACTTATGAGAGTGTTCACAATTTAATTTGATCTTGACGGAGCGTAATGTTTAAAATATGGTGACCTCTGATACAATATCGGTTTTGAAGAGCTACTTTCAATGCTGATGCCTGTAGAATTTCGTAATTTATTCAAATTTATTGGCAAAAAGTTTTAATATACTAAGAAATAGCTAACCTATTTTTGTTAATACATGAATGCCTAACATGTTCTCTGCAGGTTAAAATGTATAATTCCTACGCTCTACCTTTATATTGTCAAATGTTGGATTTTTAAGGACGTGAATTTTGAATTTTCGTACAGAATATTAGTGTCCTTCTATCACGACATACTTTCCTTTTTGATCACCGATTCCATCCTGTTGTAGATATTGATCTTCTATCTATAAAGAAGTCCGAGATGTTTTATCTTTGGTGTTTTGGGGTATGAACATTGTGTTTCATGAGTACTTTGAGTAATATTACTATTATAACATTCTTGTATTCCAGGAAAGTTTCTAAGCAAAATTTGAACATAAAAATGGCTGCATACCTCCCTGATGAAGACTTAGAACAAAAATATAGTGGAACGACGGTATTAACAACCGGCTGAATTCTGAATCCAATCGCGGCTGTACAAGAAGCTTTGGCTATTTATCAACTCAATCGTATACAAGAACCACCGAGAAATACTTCATTCCGAATTATCTGGATTCCCCAGAAGAGTAGAATAATACCATCCCTAACTTTTGTAGCATTTAAACGATCAGCATCACCTGAATTAAAATACACTCATCTTTGGAATTGCAGCATCCTGGAAGATGTGTTAGATAGTGTTCAAGGCAATTACTTTGAGACCAAAGATTCTTTAAATATTGCTATGTTTCGAGATTCTTCTTGTTAGAGGTGACAATTTATACCTAAAAGATTCAAGTTGGTGTGAAGAAACTGACTAAATCCTAACATCCAGGATACAACTCATTTGTTCACCTCCAGTATTATGATAATTGTGATGAAAATTATACACGCTGTTGGCAGAAGACATGTTGACAAATATCGTGAGTTTTCTTTCTGTTTGCCCTTCATACTTTGTATGTGCATTTTCAGTGATATAAAATGCCTGAAAATTATACTCGTGTACAAAGCAAATATGAAACCTTGTGGTTTTGATTCTGTTTACTCAGACAGACAGCCGTAGGTTGAATAGCAATATCATGATAAAAATGTACACTGAGGTCGTCAACAATAGAATTTCTATTATATCAGAAGTTTTTAGGAAGACTTGAGGTCCAAAATCCTCTAGACTTTAAATATTCGTTTCATTGAAGAGCTCATAGCCTGAAAACCGATGCCTAATTCTTTAGCTCAGGAATATAGAAGTTACGCAGACATTTTAATAATAACGAAATTTATTTGACAAAAAAAGAACAGGAAGTTAAAAATCGAAAGGAATATGAAATCAAATTAAGAAGGAAATACACAAAGAAAAGGGCAAAATCAATGTCCCAGAATTTGGCGATAGCAGGTTCGGTCTCCAGGAAATGCCCACCAGATGCCAGGAGATCCTCGATCAGCCGAGGCCAATCCCAAGCGTTGTCGGCGTAGAGCGGCTCCTGGACAGGAAAATTGAACCGGATGTAGGCACGATTGTTGTAATGTTTCTTTCCTAGAAACCACATTTCGACGAAATGTGGCATTATACGGTGAAGGTTGTGCTCGACTGGTCTTGTAAATAGCCTTCGCCTGTGAAAGGGCAAAGAAAGTCGATAAGGGTGGGATTCCCTGGATGATGCAATATAGCATCACCTCCCATTGAGAGGAAACTTTGATTAAGATTTAGAATACCAAAAGGGAGTATCTTACCTTAGATTTCTTGAATACTAGAATTCCGATAGCTGCTATTGGCTTGGAAAACAACCATGCAAGCCGAAATTAAATGTAATTCTTGCCCACAATGATTTTCGGATAATAACTCTTTTCATAGATTCTTTGATTATCACTCTAGTAATTGAAATTTTCAACAATACTCTTATGTCATAGAACATTTGTAATCAACAAGCTTATAGACGAATAAGGAATACACTAAAATGTTTATATTGTATTTTTAGTGACATTAAGGTAAACATTTAGAATTACTTAGCAATGTTCAAATTGTTATGTGTATATTTCATTTTACATCTACAATTGGCAAAACCTGGTAGTTTACATCAACCAAGAAACTGTAGTAATGAATTGGAACCTTTGCTTAACCTTGTATCTAATCAAGAAAAGAAAGCTGTGTTAATACCAGAAAAAGATCAGATATCTTTGGAACATGAAACCCCTCACTTTGATGAGGAACTTGTGATTTACATAAATATAGAAAAAACTTAGATGAAAAAACCATCATCATGGAAGAGTATCTGCAAAACATTCACAAGTAACACCCTTTCACATTGATCCAGCATGTGGCTGTAACTTTGTCAAAAGTCAAGAATGGCACCCTGACAATTGGTCGATGCTAGTGGAACAAAATCAACAACAAAGTATTCAAGGATATGAAACGATATACTTATTTTGGCCACGTAAATCATATCATATTTCACATGTAGATCCATCCAGATGAGAAACTCAAGTTGTGGATCCCTATCATTCTATAGACATACTTATGTTATTTCCCTATATTTTAACCTCATTCTTTGAGAAATACCAATGGATTTCCTGGAAAATATTCTTTGATGATAGATCCTATCCCAGACAAGCGACTTATCCCTGTTACATATTATTAAGGGATATGCCCACCATTCGCTCCATAGAAGTAAATCATAACATTGGTAGTGATGTAAATGCATCTACTTTAGAAGAATGTAACTTTCGAAAGAAAGTGCAAATCATTACCTTATCAGACTGAGAAGTTCAAATTTGAATCCCAGCTGGACTAGTTCAGGACCTCAGACCAGATACACAGAACGAAAACCATCATTACGATCGTTTATATTTTCAATGGTATTGGAATAACCAAGGTAAGCCACATAATTGGATAGTGATACACCTCAGACATGGTCAATTAAGACAACGAGAAACTACTGTTTGGTGGATACTTGATAGAGCACATACCCTTATAACTTATCATAAACACTACTTTATGCCACCTTCTTTACCACCAAGAAACTCTATATTTTCATATTGGCATTCACATACCCACTGTGAAAGCGATCAACGGACATTAAGAAAATCAGGAGGACGTGACTTGGAAAGTACTGTTACTTTTAGAACCAAGGTCTCCTACTCAATGTTGGCCATATCATACCAGCCCAACACAATGTTCAGATCACGAAAATCATACCTACTGTACACCCACATTGGGTGGATTAGAAAAAGTATTACTACAATCATCTACGGACATCACAAATTGGGAAGATCAGTTACAATATGAACCATTTTGCAAAGCATATTTTCAAGAGCTAGAACCCCGACTTGATATATTTCGATTTTATATAAAACTTATTCAGGCAAGCCAATTCTCGGGCCCCCTCAATGTCAAACAGTTTTCTCTGCACTCCACACACTTGCCCAATTGGAACACTGCCCATATGTTGACACAGATTAATACCTCCAGTTTGGAAAAGCAGATGCAGTAGATATTGATGGAGATTGATCAACAGTATAATTTTACTATGGAAACGGTGAAGAATTATGAGTATTATCAAATGCAAGTACGACATTTCGATTCATTACTTTTACGGTTGGTGGACCAGTTGGAATTAATAACAGATACAAATGATCGTATACACTTGTCTCAAACAATGACAGCATTAAGCAAGAAGGCTAGAATAGCTGAACGAAGTCAGTCATGGATAAGAACTATCATAAAACGCCATGTTCAGACATTGAGAAGTAACTTGGAACGTTACTATGTTCTAAGATCTATTCAACAATCCCTATCGACTTTGGATAAAATTACCGATTTACATTAAGATCTTATTTATTAACACCAGTTTCGTAATGGAAAAATCATCAGTTTTCCTAAGTTTAGGATTGTTGATCTTACTACCGCTACTGAGGAGTTATTAACCACAACACAGACCACTTCAACTACTACAAAGGAACAAACTGTGACTACTAGCTTTGCTGAAACAACAGAAGTAATAACAACTACGGTTTCTACTACCACTCAACCTGAGATTGATTGGGAAACAGTAAATGAATTAGATGAAAATGAAGTGGAAAAGAATACAGGATTTCCTATGTCTATACTTTTACGCATCGTGGATACTTTGATGGCCATTGGCTCAACTATAGTTTATGGAGTTTATCAGCTATGTATATCTTCTAATATTACTAATAGTAATGTCATTTCGGTAATTCCTTAAGCAACGTATTTTGTGTTTATGCTTATTTTGTAGACGTGCCTTATTTAATTTTGTAATGTTTTAATCTATGTTTGTATTCCAGGACTTATTCCAATAGGATTTATTGTAACTTAATATTAATCAAATAGCGATATAATGAGTAAAAATGATAGTGAAAAGACAACTGCCTTCGAAAAACTTTTTAGGAAAAAGGAAAAGAAATACCCACCTACTTCTGGAGAAATTAATCAAGTAGTAAAAGCACCGAAAGATAGTGCTACGAATATAGGAAAAATAGTACATAAGGTCCAAGATCATCAACAGAAAGCCGCTGTTGGCACTTGTGACCTTTTATCAGAGATAAGAAATCTCAAAAATATTGAAAAGAAACGTCAAAAACTGACAAACGAATACATAAAACATCAAAAATGTGATACTTCATTGCCACCCCTGAGTGCTCATCTTGTGTTAGAAGAAACTTCGTTACCTTCATACTCACAAGTGCCTACAGGAGAAGAAATGACGGTAAGTCAGAAGAATTCTCCTACAGCACCCTTATATCCAGAATTGAACGGAACACTTGAAAAAGCTATGCCTGTTAGTGTTATCTCGGAAAGTAGTGAATCCGCCACAGTAGAACCTTTATACAAATCATGCGTAGATTGCAAATATGATAGGATTGCAAGACAATGGGGATTTGATGATAAAAAAACTAAAGAGGAAAACATCGACATTATACAACAAAAAGTAGCTGTTTTCGAAGAACAATTAGACTGGAGATTTCCTAGAGAGGAAGAGGATATTGACTTAGTAGCCGGAAAAAAACTGGTAAAAACCCTTCCTACCTTAATCACATCCTCAATGCCAATAAAAATAGCAAAGGACCCTTAGCAGGAAAAAACGTCCTTCAACTTCACAATCTTCCTACCAAACACATAATCCTAAGACTTCTACATCCAGTCTTGATTTTGAAATACTTTGGCTAAAAGCCATCAAAAGATTTGGGTTCGCAAAACAGAAACCAGAAAATAATGACAGACTTGCAAAACGCCTTTGGGAAATCAATCAATCTCGATGGGATTATTATCTTGAACAGCATGATGATTACATGATTCATGCCTACCGAAGTGAATTAGATATATTAAAAATGATTGGGAACAGGTTATTACAACCCGAAAACGATTTATTTAAAGAAAAATCCCCTATATTTCAAGAAGAAAACAAATCTCAAGTAACAATTTTACCTTTCGAAGATGAAAATGAATTTTATCAATGTGCAGAGCCTTGGGGAATAAAACGGGATGATTCTCTACAGAAGATAGAAGCTACATTCATTGTGGCAGAGAGAAACACTCAAGAAAGATTTAGTGACATTTCCATATTAACAACCCAAGAATGCGAGAATCTTGAAAAATTTCATCATGATTTAGTAGAAATTGATGAATTACAGTGGTACACGGACGAAGGTGTTTTACCACCATCCGAAATTTCTGTGAATACCAGCCAAAAGAAAACCATCCCTAAGACCTTGGTTACACCCTTGTTAGAAGGTCACGAGATTGAATGGGCGGAAATTACTGAGGATACTTTGAAAGAATTTCCTCACTTATCCAATAGACTAAAAATGCAAGGACTTATTCAGTTCATGGAAAAACATCCCATAGCTAGAGAGGAAGCACTAGCTCAACTTCATAGAAAAGCAAAAGATCCGATCCATGAAGCTGTAATTAATTTCTTTGATTGGCTTAAAAATTCATACGACCTAACTGATCGACAAAAGTATAAAAAGTTAGAACACGCTATGTCTCAACAACAGTTTGACTGGAAACATAGCCCTGCTAATGACTTAAGAAGAGCTTTGCAACAAGCTCAATTATCTTTGAAAGAAATGAGCGAAAATAAATTTCTGGAAAGTTCATTACGAGACCTGTTAAAACATAGGATTGCACCTGCTTATTATATGCAAATTTATCAAACTCCTATTCGAAAAATACATATTCAACTCAATGAATTATGGAAACATGCTGCTTTACCCACAAAACATGCATATAGTGAGACTGGAAATGGCCACCACGTGCTAAATGTCAACAGTGCTAAGCCAACTTCAGATGATGGCTTGAATGAAGACCACAAACAACCACTTTGGGATCAGAGGACACTCCAACAAATTATACAGCAACTGCAAGAGATCTCTAGTGAATTACAAAAAGTTAAAGATAATGTATCCACAAAAATGCAAGCAAGAAAAATAGTGGATAAGCTCAATATGAATTGCAAGCGAGAATCTTCTCAGATAAGGTGTTATCAATGCAATGACTTGGGACATGTTGCCAAATACTGCAGGGATAATAACCAGACCTCTAATAGAGGAAAAATCAATCCGTTCTTTAGAGGAAGAGGACGAGAAACAAGTCCATTCAGAACAGATCAATTTGGCAAATATCAATCAGCACAATATGCTGACGTTGATTTTGACATGGATCAAAATGGAAATCACAGATGGGATGATGACAGCAAAACAGATACATACTTTAAGGAGGATCTTGAAGAAATATACAACATCAGATTAGATTCCTCAGAAGACAATGCTGATGAAGGCACTCACCAATTCAGGAAATTCAAGAAAACATAAACTTTATCTTCATTCAGACGAAACTCCTGATTAAACTTTTCTACTGGGCGCTGGATCCAGGAAAATTTTGAATGACTGCAATTTCTCAAATAACAGATTTCTTTTGTCTTGTAAAATAACGATTGGCATTTTGTTCTTTTGAAATGTAGAGAGAGTGAGAAATGTATCCACATTTCACAAACATTCAAAAAATAATGATTGTTGTGATATTCTCTTATGATTTCTATAGTTAAGAGTGTGCGATATTAAAGTTTGACATTGAAATACCTGAAGTAGCATTATTGATCTTAAATTATATTGTTTATTATTATTGTTCTTTACAGATATTCATATAGAATTTGTAGAGTAAAACTAAAACAACAATGAACAAACATAAACGAAGTAAAATGTTACAACCCACATTGTATGTATCCTCAAAATTGACCTCAACTATTAATAAGAATGAGGGGACTGCAACAACTGACGATGAGTTTCAAGAACTGTGTCACATGCAACAAGCATTTAAATCAATAAAAAATTGGAACTTCTTGCAACCAGGGGGTGAGATAGAGTGGTTAAACATCACTCAAGATTTTCTCAAAGGATTTCCAAATGTACACTCTAAACAGAAACTGCAACCGATCATCATACCCATGAAATTCCACATAGAAGCTAAAAAGATGGCTCTAATAAAACTTCACAGAGCCATTGCAGAAGAAGATTGTGACCCACTGATATAGTTCTTTCAGTGGATTACAATAAAATATAAAATGTCAAAAAGACAGAAAATGACATTGCTACAAAAAGCAATGGAAAATAAAAAACTTGATTGGAAAAGCAATCCAGCTGACGAAATAGAATCAGCAATTCAAGAAGCTCAATTAACAGTTAGTGAAATAACTGAAAACCAATTCCTATCAAACCTGATGAATGAAATTTTAAGAAAGAATATGCCTAGGGAATATTATGTGAAAATTGCTGGAATGAACATCGCGGAAATGTTACAAAATATACCAGATATTTGGAAAGAATGTGGTTCTTCTGGAATCACATTCCAGTATTAAAAACAAAGATACATGAAAGATAAATATGACAAATATCATGGCCATGTCACCAAGAAGAAAGTCCGACATCGGGAGAGACTGTGTTATTGTTGTAGACAGATAGAACATCTAGCAAAGGATTGTACACGGAATAAGATGATGAATACAAGTAACCTAAGAATGACCGGAACTAGTAAATGAGCTGTGTGAATACTGAGTTTAGTAAATGAGCTGTGTGAATTTGATGCCTATATAATCTGTGATGACGGCACTATAAAGATTGTTAAAGCCTTACTTAGTGATATCATGGAAAAGGATTGTAAAGCTTTACACTACGTGAAATCTCTAACAGAGATTGTTAGGCCATAAGCCATACTATGTGATATCTCTGAATAAAAGGAAAAAGTGGTAAGTAAATAGGTAATTAAGAAAATATATGGAATCAACAATAAGAAGAACAAATAGATGAGGATGACGTTGGACGATTGAATAGGAAGAGGTGACAGATTTTCTTTAGTCTGATAAATACGACACTGATATCATGTGGCTGTAAAAGATTATTGTTTCACTCCAATTTCCCGATTCCTAAGGTATCTGTATATATCATACCTATGATGCCGAATGTAAAGGTAGCCTATAGGATTTTCGGACCTCTCACAATCTAGTGCAGGCGTCGTACAAGTTGTGTCCCCACTTCTTCTTTGTTCCGCCGACCTCGTTATCATCATCCCCATTGAGTACCCTATTTAGAAAGATATTCCTGAATGTTAACAACGATTACTGTTTTGAAGTTTGCAAAGATATTTTCTTGAGATATACTTCCAGTAATTGAATGGAGATACCGTTTAAGTCGATAAGATTTTAACAGAATCCAGTGATTTTGATATAACCGTAGTAAACGTTTATAAATTAGATACCTATATTACAATTGATTTCTCTCATTAGCTGTTAAAGAAATTTGTAACCTTTATAATTATTTATCATTACAGGATATTTTAAAATTTAAGGATAACGGTGAGAAAAAATGACTTCCGAAATCCAACAATTATTAGACACTTTAATGAATTACTGTATGGACGAACAACAGAAGTTTCTAGAAATTGTTGATAGGATAAACGAAATTATGAAGGGCGCATCCCAGAGAGAGAAGAAAATTCAACAGGAGGGAGCTTCAAATAACAACAAACCAGAAACACCAAAAACGATACCAAAGATTCCTGAAAATTGGAAAGACCTGCGAAGAGACGAACTTCATGAAGAAAAACGCATGCAAAATACTATAATAACTCAAATGGTCAGCCAGTAAGACGAGGATCAAGTTTCAAAAAATAACAACTTAAAAACAAGAGAAGTTGAAATGAATCTAAAAAGAAAGAAAAAACGAAGAGACATTCAATGCTACAATTGTAAGGAACAAGGACATATTATGAAAGATTGTCCATATTCTCCAAGAGCAGTAAGATTGAAACAAATTTGTTGAAGAAGTTATTTGCGTTACCAATTGTTAAAGTGTGTAATATATTATGAAATCAAAAGGCCCACGAAAGTTAGACTCTAAAAATACCAGATAGTCCCTCCAATCTGCAAATAGTCGTGTGGTATTGGCGAACTCATCACTCGCCACTTTCCCAGGTCCAGGCATGGAGATTTCTTTGGTGACACTTAGAAACCTTCTTGCTAAAGGATTGGAGGACCAACAATAAAAAGTTCCTTCCTCCATAATTCTTATATTATTAATGTTTATATTGAGGAAATACTCCATGAGAAAAATTGAAATGACAAAACGTAGCAGATTATTTCAATTGTAAACGTAATTAAATCCCGAGAAATGTATTTGGTATTTATATTTAGTATTATGAATTGTTTTATTTTACGTGGAAAGTTAATTGTTGCAATAATTGTTAAAGTAATTACCCATATCTTATAAAAATTGTTTGTCGTTACAGGATATTATAAACATAGGCAAATAGTGATTAAAAATGATCTCTGAAATGATCTCTAGAATGCTGCAATATCTAAAAGTACTGGAAAAGTACAGTATTGAGGAACAAGTAGTTGTTATGAAGGACTTCTGCAGTTTAGGCGTAATACTTGAACTTTTACCTGAAATGTGGATAAGGAAAAGAGCTATGGACGAGAGAAAAGACAAGGTTTCAAATAACCTAACGTTTAGCAAGCAAACTGACAAAGATGAATGAAAGAATCAAATTCAAGAAACTTTGAACATTGAAGAAAAAAGACAGATTAAAAGAAACTCAGATGGATTATATGTTATAATTGCAGAAAACGAGGACATATTATGAAAAACTGTATATATACAACTAGAGTCATGAAAAGAAAATGCTGTGTACACCAAAAGATGCTCTCAGCGCCAAATCGGACATTAGATGCTATTCGTCTTCTTCAAACACACAAGATAATGATTTAGATAATGTTAACATGCCAAGGTGGAAATACCAATTGCTAACATGTATCATTTAATTATTATTTGGTTCAATAATTGTTAAAACGTTTGTTGATACTTTATGAAATTTTTTGTCATTGCAAGATACCAATTGAAGTAGAGAAATGCTGAAATTGATAGTACTTATAATAATAGTTCAAATAATTTCTAATGATGCTAGTTCATTCCCAGAGGATATGTATCATGGAAAAAAATTGACAACGCTGCAGAATTTCCTACGAACCCAAGGATTACAAACAAAACCAAGCGAAAGACATAAACAGGTACATAAACACTATCCATTAGCCGCATTAATGCCTTATAAATGTAATGAAAGACAAATTTCAAATGTATATCAATCTAAAGAATATGGAAAAATTGGTTTTAGTGGAAGAACCTACACAGAAAAGTATTATCCAAAAGGAAAATATTTCCCTGACAGTTATGATAAGAAGTGCATTTGTCCTGTATTTAGGGATGAACAATGGAATCCCGAAATCAAATGGACTACTGTATATTCCGGAGAATATTTAAATGATACTGCCGCTGTGGAAGTATTGCGATCAAAAGCGATCGTTAAGAGAAGATGCAATCTCCAATATACCTTTAACTACATAACTTATTGTTATAATCAAATACCGAACATGAGAGATGCTTTCCTTTTTACTAGCCATTTGCTAGCATATTATTATGAATGCTATCAATGGGTAAGCTGGAATTTCAATGTATCCCACTATAAAAATTTCACTTACAAGAATTTAACACATACCTCTCCAAATACTAACCCTGTGCCACCATGTTATTTGAACCCAGAAATCCATGACAAATTTGTTTATATTCCACCTTTCAAGTTGGAAAGACTATTACTCCGATTAATAAGAGACAAAATTTCTGAATGTAATTATAGTCAATTTGGCCGTTGGGAAACTAAACCCAATGGAGAAATTATTTTTATGATCCCAGGAGGATCTTTTCAACCAATATTACCTTATAGACATAAAAGATCCAATTTCCATTACGTGGGAATTGGAACATTAATATTTCAATGGAGAGAATAGGTTCTTAACTTACCACAATGGTATGTCATAACTATAAGACATGGACCCTTAAGACAATTAAAGAAGGATATACATTACATGTTAGATGACATTCATTTTTCGTATCTAGTATATGAACCTGACATGTTTTTGCCAGAATTATTCAGAACAAAACATTCTTTTATCGTATACGATAGAGGAAATAGTTACTGTGAAAGAAAAAATACTGCAAGGATTGATATTACTAATAGAAGATATCAAAACCATATGGAAAATCAGTTTTGTTTCAAATATTATTTTAATACTTCTCGTTGTGAGAAAAGAAATGAACTTCCACACTGTCAATATGCGACAGGACCATTATATTTATCAATGAACAGATTAGGTGTCATACTTGATCTAAGAGAAGATGCTCCAATTGGAGACCTTTGTTTCCTACATGGAAACCATACCATGAACGCTACCGACACCATCTCACGACCCACTCGTGACGGTGGAGTTTTTATAGTATTCTCATTAATATTGGGATTGTTAATAACTATAGCGCTTGCGGGAACCTTTCATAATCAACTGAGACGATTCAGTGATGAAGTAAATGACCAATTGAAAGATTTGCAAAAAGATTTTACAGAGGAATTAAATACTATAGAAGACAAGTCAGAGAGATTAATGAAAAAGAATTGCAATTAACACAAGCCATCAATCACTTGGCAGAAATAACTGCTCACCTTGCTGGTAAGCAAGAGGATTTTCAGAATTTACAATTTGCCATAA
>JGI24158J21664_10007961_pt1 | contig 14073 bp, 8 predicted proteins | sample Ectturendosymbi3_FD_21664 | JGI IMG/M metagenome (IMG submission 21664) | reverse complement strand
GATTTCACATACCTTGCCGGAGAGTAAAAAAAGTTTTTTCAAGCAGGCCTAATCAGAGTCCGACCTATACGTAATCTGAAAGTGTTTCAACTTTCATTTGATGTTAATTGCCACCCTATACTACAGTAAATTAGAAATCATTCAGCTGCAACAGGAAGAGTCAGCAGCAAAACGTAATGTAATGAGGAAGACGCTCTTTATTTGTAAGTTCTGAGGGCACTAGCACTGCCATTACTTGCACATACCTTGCAATCTGTTTTCTCGATAAAGCACAAGTGAATGAAATAAGACAAAACTTTAATTTTTCCCGGTCATTCGATTTTTTTATTTATACATTAACGGATTTAAAAACTATTCAACCGCTTATAATGGCTGCAGGTCAGCGGTTCCCAAATTTGAGTGCGACCCAAATCTGAGCTTGGCGAACACCCCGCGACTGAGTTCGTTTTTTAATACCAGCAATCTACTCTTTTCTCAAGCAGCTACAGTACAGACAGACATAGATAAGCAGTGGAAACGTTGAAAATATGCAACTCTGCTCAAAACCCACTTTTTTAATTCTGCCTTTTCTCAAAATTGTCGTTCAGTACGTTCTTAGTGTATTTCAACGTATTTTTGAATTCGCTTTGCGTGTCACTTTCGCAATATCATTGTTCAGCACCTTAGAGCGACATGGCGGATTTCGACGCTTTTCAAATGCATGAATTATTATTATTATTGTTATTATTATAACTCTGGTTTGGATCGCCTGGTCGACCCTTTTTGACCCTGCGCCTCCCTTGTTTGGATTTCGAACCCTACTTTGGGAACCACTTGGTTAGATAACTAACAAACCGTTGTGTTAACTGTATCGACATGAATTTTTTAAGTTTAGTGCAGAGCCGTGATGACAATCGATTGTAGCTTCGTTTTCGCAAATACCCAACCTTTTTCACACTTTGTGTAGACTGAGTGGCCAAACATATATGCAAGTTTGTCTGGAGAACATGTGTAACTTTTCCCAATTTTGGACATTGCCTGAATTATATTGTTGACTCTAAATAGCTAGGAAACACCTAATCGCATTTCGGAATTAAGCTTAGTGCAAGTAGCGTACCAAAATGCTGCCGCAGTCGCATTTCACAGCGTTTAAAATGACATAAAATCGAAACATTTTCGAACGCGTTGAGGGTTTCTATCCTTTGCATTATTAGCTGCATATGCCAACCGGTGGCGTTACAGACGGGGAGGGGGGCAAGGATATAAATGTCCTCTTAAGCGAAAAGTTAACAACTAGGCCTACATTTGTCTATATTTCGGTAATTACTATTCTTTAGGTTTTCAGTAAGTTGCCGTTTTTTGCGTTTATGGGAGTGTTATCCAGTGATTTCAGGTTTTGGTACTAAATATTCACATCCGGATCCATTATTATTTCTCAATTTTTTTCAAAGTGTTGGCTAGTGGGCTTCCTTCGCTAAGGTTCCCCCTGGCTCAAACTTATATTTACACACCACTGACGTCAACCAGTCGCTCAAGAATCGGACAAGATTCACGTCTTATATGCGCGCAAGTTATGCAGACATACACTTTGGGAGTAGGTGTCTCATCGCGAAGTCGCCACTCGGCTTCGATTGAAAGCGTGGTGGTGTAATCAGAAGCACGTAAATATAAAATGCGCGATCATAATGCAGCTACTACTTTTTGCTCAACTGCAATACTGCCTGGAAAAAGCACACTGCAGATCTTGCACTTGTGGCATCGAGATTTTCACATGCACTTTAGCAGGAAAATGTTTCGAACAAATGGAGGCTTTGATGCAGAGTACAAGCTAAAAACTTCACTAAAAACAAACTTTTCAAACTTGTCAACTCAATGAGAATATACTTTTTATTTGCAGGCATAAATCTGAACTTAATTATTCAGAAAAAAACGCCAGAAAAATGCATGTTTCATGGATGATGCTTCAAAAACAAGGGGCATTGATTCATTATTTAAATGTTGAGACTTGGTTGTAATGTTTGTTCCCTTATCAAAATTTCTGGCTACGTGCCTGACTGTAAGTGGGTTTGAAAATTTGCATTTCAGCTGAAGTGGAAGCACTGCTACCGATCATTGTCTGTGCTTACCAGCAAATGCAGCTAAGACCTAAACAGCAGTCAACAGGTGCTAGTATATAAACCAGAGGATCTGACCGCCCATCACGTGCCGGTGGCTGCAAGTAGGTAATAGTATAACATTGCTGTTTAACAGCACAGCTATTAAGAGAAGTCACTTTCAAACTTTGCGATAAGATACCTTACCTCGGCAACAATGAACCAAAAGTGCTGAAATACTTCATAGCAGAGAATGCGAATAAAGTAATGAGGTAAATAATTCTAAGAAGGTATATTTTTTGTAGTAGTTACTAACATCAAGCACTGCATGGTACTGTACTGATGTTTTTCTGCTATAAGGCAGTCAAGTCAGAAGCTTTCGTCATAAACTTTGTCAGTAATTATATCATTTTTAAAATCTTTCCTGGATAACTTAAAGAGGTGAAACTTAGATCAACTCTATATCAATAAAAGTGATATCCTCCGGAATCATAATTGCCAGTGCATTGAAAAAACATTCACCTCCAATAAAAATACCATCTTTATTTAACTCCTACTCCCCCATTAGTCGTGGTTCAGGTTGCTTGTCTGAGCAAACGTTGATATAATGTCGCGGTAATCGACCACTGCGCAACCTGGAGCAGACTGCATCACAACTTACTATTCTAAGTACAAACATTCGCATCTCTAGACCTCCAATAACTATTTCACCGTTTCCCCTGCTCTCAACATATACACTTCAGGTACCGAGGCGAATGGGCATTACTTCCACTTTGGGGCATTACTTCCACTTCAGGTACCGAGGCGAATGGGGCATTACTTCCACTTTCCAAAGCGTTACACCAACTTGCTGTCCCACGATATTATTGGGAAGATGGTAGAACAATAGACTACTACGGTAACAAGCAGGAAACTTTGCCTTATGACGACAATACTCGTGATACAAATAGATGACACGATGTTAACCTTAACTGAAAGAGAGAGCAGTACAGCTAACTTCCGCCACAGCGGCAGCAAGCAATAGTAGCATCAGCAAACTTTCGTGGAAGGAAGCAACGCTTCTGCCACGCAGTGTGACTCACTCTGGAAACAAAGCGTTCGGACAACCTCCCGCTTGTTTTTGCGTTCTTATCAATTCGCTCATACCCCCGTGAACGTATCGAGTATTCGTGGAGTGCAACCTCGCTAATTGACAAATTTACAACTGCGGGATCAATATTTTAACGCTGTGCTTGTCAATAGTTAAGCGATTCATTTTATCTCGGTTGTCAGTTTCTAGAAGAGATACAGAAGTGTACCATTATTATTGACATCGGTAATCCTGGTGAATTTTATTGATATTGGCATCAGTATCAAAAATGCAATCAGTACTATGAATTCTTCGTAATGTAGGTAACACAACATTTGGGAAACGTGACAAAAACATGAATAACGAAATGTGGGAAAGTATATCTTTAACAATTTCAGTGTCAAAATCTCACCTCAGATTCGATTGGAATATTAAGAAAATTTCTTGACACTAATGAAACACTTTCAAAAACGAACGAATATGTTGTTTCACGTTCAAATCTTGTCTAGAAAATATCATAACTGTCGTCAGAGTACCAGTATTATGAGGGAAGTGAAACGTTTTCAAGGAATACCAAGCAAAAACACAAAAATAGCGACTAGTGAAGATCCTCCCAGCCTCCACGTATGAGTCCCGCGTCATAATCGGGAGGGTCCCAAGTGCGGACTTGTTACTTCAGCTATTGCTAAGTTTAGTGTTTGACATTATTTGGTAAAACGTTTGAATGAAGGCTCTTTGCTGAGGTAACAAGTCACGTGCTTTGCTGGCCCTTGCATTCAGTCATCCATTCATTCATTTCGTGATCGTTGTGGACTGACGCTGAACAAACTACTTTTTTCCATGACTTTTCGACTCTGCCATTTAACTGTGCGTGGCTCTTGGCTCCACAGAAAAGTGAAAGCGGTTTTGATTAGATTTTCAATTTCAACAAAGCCTTTTGTTTAACTCTGTTAAACATCTTTAATTAAATATCAACGTGTTTAGCTTCAGGAAAGAACTGGCTGAAAATATAAAATGCGTTGCGAAGCAGGCTTCAATGCAAGGAGTCGATATTACTGCCTAAACCGCACTTTGCGCTATTTTTTTAGGTGCAGCTCATTCCAAATTTTATAAGAAACCGCTTGACGTTTGTACATAGACTGTTGACCATTGATAAATTTCACTAAAGTTTAAAGTTATTTCAAAATAATAAGGCTCCATGTATATTTCAAAACCTTAAAGCTTCAGTGGGTACTAGCGCTGATATCCAAACGTGTGGACATTGATGTATCATTACGAGTTTATCTATGCCGAAAGTTTTAGCCAACTTGAACGTCACCCCAACTCCGAAAACTTACTTTAAAATCCTGATGCAAGAATCTCTTAATTTACGATTATCACTTTTGATAAAGGTAGAAAATATCGATGAACAAAGAGGTATCGATACATCTTCACAATTTCTGCCTAGATTGCAGGAGGAATTGAGATTTGAAGGCGACCAAAAGTACTATGCGAATCCTACAACGTATAGTAGCTGATTAGTGACAAACAAATAGTTGATGACTGAGAAGTAATGTCTCGCGTAAAAAAACAGTCGGAATTACAATGATGGTTCGATATAACAGAATCTAAAGTGTCGTGGTTTCTACTGTTGAGAGTTGCTAAATTTTATCAACTATTCATCTCTACCTACAAAACTAAGCCTTTTGACTTCGACGCTGTATTAGTTACATGGCAACATTGTCCAGCAAAGGAAATTTTTAGACAAACAATGAAAGTGGCTGTCCGTATTAATTTACTTGTTGGTACGCTGTGTTGTTTCAGTCCATATTTCTCTTACTCTTTCACTTAACCTTGCGGTAGTCTTTCTGTAGTTTCTGCGTGCTCACCATAGCTTAATACTAGCCTGTTTGGTGCGGGTTACCAACAGTTCGATCTGGCCAAAGATTATTGCGTTTACTGTCATAAACGTGGCTAAACGGCTAGATGTCACACGCATGTCTTTTAAACTGCAAGGATAACGCGTTGCCCGAAAAAGCGGGCGACAGATAACCACGAACGAATCTACCAGTCAGTGTGATCACTGCAGCTGTAGTTGTCATGTTTCTTTCGTACAACTATAAAGGTTCTGCTACTTACAGCAAGCAAAGTTTCTGTTTGTAAAGTTTTTTCAGCCAAGAACCCTAAGCTTGTAACTATATCTGCTGAGTACTGTCTATGGAAAGAAATCCTTTCTCAGCGCAGAATCAGACACTAAGATCTTGCAGAGTATATATTTCGCCTACAAAGTAGGCATCACCAGCTCTTTTATCTGCTGAGTATTCTTTTTGAAACTGGAAGTGGCTGCACAAACAGCCTGTTGAGATATATCGGAATGGCAACCTTCGGTTTCGATGCAGACTCCAAAACACTTAGTAAGTCATCCGATCATAAAATAAGTCGCACTCTGTAATACTTTTGGTTGATGCTAAGCTTCATTTATTCAAACGCTTCAAGTATGTGCTTGGAGCCCTCCAATGTAAATAGAGTGTGTTGAGCATATTTATTACAAGTAAAAGTAACTCAGAGTTTTGTGCGATCACCCTCATTTCTATCTTCATTCTAATATTACATTAACGTTAATGCAATCCTTCATTGTTTATTATGGAGTTCAAAACGTTTCATTTCTCTTGCTACAGCTTCGAAATTCCCGCAATTATTTTTCTTACATACAAAAGTACAAAACTTCGTGTTTTAATTTAACTTCGGAGTGGTACCAAATAATTTTAATAAAAGCAATGCAACATTTGACTTTTTTTGTAATGATCACTGAGCATATGTCAATCATTGCTTAAATTCTGAAGTATTCTTGGTGAGAGGTGAGGTACTATATAAACCTTTCTTCCCCCGATTGCACCCCTGCCTGCAACCGTGCAACCAATTCAAATTAATGCATGCTTTTCTACTAGCCGTTTTGTAGATAGTTATTAATAGTCTATGTAAAAAAACAGAAAACCAGTCCCTTTGAAAAATATATGCACTTCAAATCATTAATCATGGCCCTGGAGCCGGAGCCCAAATAATTTGAGATGAATGGAGCTAAAGCCTGGGGATGCTTTGCAGCCAGAGTAATTTTTTTCTATTTGATTGGTGTTTAACTGAATGCATTGCCTAACTTATGTACATATCCGCTGCGATTGAACGATTTGAAAAGGTTATGCATTTACAGTACACAGTGTTGAATTCGACGTTTCAAAACATGTTAGATGCTAGTCTGAAAAGTTAACTGAGAGAGTAGAATGCGGCGTTTCAAATAAAGGATATCCAAGTTGCGACCTGCGGACACATTCACATGGCCCGCGCCTTTGCTTTAAGAGTGTGTTGTATACGGCCCGCCAAAACCTGGATTACGTTTCTGAACTTGAGCCACAGGTGTCGGAACAGGCAAATTTTGGGGGATGCGAAAGATTTTTGCCCGAATTTCCACAAACTTGCCCGAAAAGTTTTTGTGTGACTTTTTTGAAGGTCTCCATGTCGTTTTTTGGTTTTGAAGAAAAGAAATCAATCGTTGGGCGCCATTTTTGCCCAGATTTTCAGGGATTTTGCCCGGATTTTCGACAAATCAAAACTTTTGGTGGTGCGCTTGCACCTCTGCAACTCCGCCTCCTACACCACTGACATGAGCGACAGCCGTTTCTCGCTAAGACATTTCCGTTGGTAGCTTGACGTGCTGGGAACAAATATGAGTCCGATTCCATCGCAAAGAAGTGCTTCTGCTTCAAACCCTAAGCGAAATGCATGGACTATGTTAACCTGCATCTTAGGGTTAAAACGACTAATGGGGGCTGCTGGTCCGCGGGCGCGTTCACGTGATCAAATAATCCCCATTCACGTGGTTGTGCGGTGCACTGCTGTGCAAGATATAAACTTGTCATTATCTGCTTCAACGCGAATCCGCTTTTAAAGCCACTTATTTAAATTCCCGACACGCCGACGGATACGCTGCGTTCGCTATCCCCGCTGTACCCATGCACGCATTTCATCTGCAGATTTGGGTTGTAGTTGAGCGTCGGGGGAGTAATAACTGAGTAACATTAGAGCAGGGGTAACCAACATGGTGCCCGCGGGCACCAGGTCGCCCGCACGGACCACGTGGGTCGCCAGCGGGCCTGTTCTGACAATAGCATAAATATGATCAGTGTCTTGACATTGATGAATAACTTTAATTTTTTTGATAACATAATTGAAGACAAATTGAGCAAATTTTTATTTCGGAAGTGTGTGCATCAAACTGGTAGCCCTTCGCATGAATCTGTACCAAGAAGTAGCTCTCAGTTTCAAAAAAGTTGGTGACCCCTGCATTAGAGAGTGTCGCAATTCAACCAGGTTATTATCCTCAAGCCTAGAGCAAGAAAGAGCGGAAATACCGTTGTTAGTTTCTGTGAGTGAGTAGGACAAATTCGTCTTACCCACTGAGGTAAATATAATGCGTTACACAATGGTAAATCGCCTGTTCTGGACTGCACAACTGGTAGAAAAAAAGCAGATAGTGGTGGTTTTGCTCGGAAATAATCTTTGTATTTACAGAATGCTGATTTAACTTTTGAAGCACCTTTTCCTCAGTGGTCATCATGTAAACTCCATGTATGACGGGCACAGATATCAGACTGTTCTCTTTCTAATTCGTATATCGTTGTTTAAATTCTACGGCTTACGAAACTACGTTTTTCGGTTTCCAGCATTTTGAATATTAAATTATTTTTTTATAATGCTACATTTTCGTGTACTTTTTTACATCAGCGTTGTCTGGCTCGATACCAGCGTCAAAGTTTTGATGAAGTTCTTCCTTTTGCAGGTTGATCTACTTCACCACTCGCTCGATCCTCCACGCTGTCAATTTCACAACCACTGCTACTCCTCAGACCTGCCTGCAACGTTGAGTGCGACTTCCTGCAATGCTCGGCACCTGCCACATCAACGTTAACACTATGCTCAGTTCCGACTGCAATCAGCAGATTGGTAACGTGGATTACACGTCACAGCACCTTCGCAATAATCGTCCTGCCAAGGAACGCATATATGTGTGCAGCTCGTATTCGCTTGCACTCGATTAAANAACGTCACAAAGGAGGCTGATTCCGGCACCTGCCGCGCAGACTTAACCTAAATGGCCATTACTGTGCTTGCGTCGGATTGCGTCGAGGCTGCGCCGTGACTGTTGTTCAGTTAAAATCGATCTGCAAATCTCTCCAGAGTAAATTTAAGTATTGCCGCTGGACGCTGGTTGATGTGGTCCATCACTGGTGTTGCTGTCGGTGACAGTTGTGGAGGACTCGCGACAGCGGCCGCACTTTTCTGGGACTTCTGTTCATTGTGCAAAAATCAATAACCATGAAAAAAAACTTTCTATTTTCACCTTTGAGAGCTCGTCTAGTGAACATTGAGAATAGCTGACGGCTGACACAGGATATTCATTTCGGACTAAGCTCCAATGTTTTTGAGAAATGCTATGTACAATTTACGAGAATAAAGGGCATCAGAGTTGTAAGTTGAGCCGGGCTTTCGGGTCGGGCCAGGTTGGGCTTAGGTTTATCAAAATGTTTCGGAGCGATTTCGGACCTGCGTACACAACGTTTTTCGCAACGACGCACACTTTTTTCGCCAGTTACTGTTGAAGTAATCGAGCTGATTGAATCATCAGTAAAAATGATTAATTGTGAAGTATTTAGTCATGTTGATTTCCCTACGCCACCATTACCCCGCAGTTGTACTATCTCGACTCACTCGGTAAATTAGGCTGTCGGGCCTAGATCAGGTTTCGAAATGAAATATCGGGCTCGAGCCGGGTTCGCACTTGTGATTTTGGGCTCGGGCCGGATTGGGGCTTCAAAATTAGGCCTGTGCTACGCCGTAGCTACATTGAGGCAAATGAGGCGCTTGCCTCGGTAAACGTTCTGTAATGCTACACCACAGTTGCCACGGACAAAATGTGCTCGATAAAAATTTTGTACTGTGCTTCAGGTGCTTACCGGCACAGAGAATACATGTATATAGCTGGTAGGAACAGCACAGCAGAACACGAATATCTGCTGATTAGTTTCGCCTTCGCAGTTGTCGCTACTCTTTTGGCTGCGTCGCCCTTGTGGAGACATGTTGCTGAAATGTAGATATGTGCAAGTCCAAATCATTGCGAATTGATGAAAGCATAGCACAGCAGGCAGATTCCTCGAAGACACGGAGAAGAAACCGGCTTTCAAGAAATGTTAGAAATGAGCCGAGGCAAGAGAAAAACTTAAAAACTAGTTGAGCAACAGAAACGCTTAAAATATAAACCAGGCTTCGTACCTTACAGCCCAATATCGGTGATCAGTTCTTAGCGGAGTATTAACGCAGTTGGCTGCTGAACCGCCAAAAGTTTTACACGAGCTGAGGCGCCCAGTAACCGAAACAGCGCGGCCTTGCAGAAAGCCTGTCGCTACCTACAGACAATGACTTTCACACGACTTTTAAAATATGTATTTTTACCGAAGCCACCGGAATGCTCATGTTTTCGACCAGTTTCAGACGACGACCAAACCAAGTCACAAAATAAAACTAAATGTTTTTGGACCACGCTGGCAAAATATACTGTACACCTCAACGGCAGACGAAGGAACTCAAAAACTTTTAAGAAACACTGAAATTTCTCTTCGTGGCTGCTGGTTATTCAATATAAGTAGTTCAAGTTTACTGTATGTAAGCTTCACTATTTAGAGTGTAGTCTTTGTTTAAAGATGAGTGTCATTTTTTGAAACCCTTGGCCGTTACATGCATGACCGATGATCACAAAATTCTGGTGCCACATTCAAGAGCTTTATCTATAAATTTAGTTTATTTTATTGAAACTTCCGATGAACGTGGTCGATTGACACGAGCTTGCTTTCATTGAAACGGAGTTTCCTTCAAAATATTTTCAATATCTGTGGAAAAGGTAAAATTAGGAAATTGGATCAAATCGCTGCAGCTAAGTGGAAAAAATATCAAAAAGCTCAGTGCGAAGCGAACTGCAAAAATTAACTTTTTATACTTTTCAACCACCAAACATTACCGCCACCCATGTCACAACCGAGTTTGACATTAGTTAATTAACCCTGTGTAAAAATATAGCGTTTGACTTAAAAGTTTTTTATTTAGGATTTTTTGTTGATTCCATCGTCATTGCAGCGTCAACGGCATGCACCTGTGGTACAACTTGTGAACAAAACATTCAGACCTGCTGCAATTATTTTTTAATTATTTGCAGCTGATGGCAGAATGGATATTATCACGATCAACACTGCTGTTCCTGTGAAATCTGAAACTAAAAATTTTTAAATTTTTCGGTGCAACAGCAAACTTATTGCCAGTTGTGAGTATGCACCTTTAGTTCGGACAAAACAATCTTCAAGGGATTAATTATCCATCTGCATACGCGCTGTACTAGGTTTGACTGAAAATATTTTCTTGTCCCAAGACAAAAAAATGTATTGATTGGTTAGGTTTGATCATCCTTAACACCACCTTACTGCTGCAAACATCTTCATTAATGTGTTGGTGGCGCAATTTTAGTTGTGATGTGTTCATGCATTAGAACTTCTCACCTGTTACTTTCAACATAGATTTTATGCTTACTTTTCACAGAGCAGAAAGCATAGAATTGCCAGAAATCTGAAAAATTCAAGAAGCAATTAATGCGAAAAGTTCTGTGGGATCGGCATCGGTTGCATTCAGCAGTTTGGTCTTTCTGACGTAGTTTATACCATGCAGTAATGCGAATTACTCTGCTTTAGAAAGAGAAATTTTTATTTCCACAAAGAACACTTATAATAAAAAAATGAAATAAAATTTAAGTTTCCATGTAAAATCTAAGGAAGCATCCGAATGTTGTTTGTTTCTGTAGGCTTAGTAAGTGTCTCAACAACTGTCTGTAAAATTTTTCAAACAGAAATTTTAGGTGATGATCTACTGGATATCAAGTTGAACTTGTGAGTTTGTACCTAATTCTATTTGAATAAGATCTGATGATGCCTTCCTTGTAGGCGAAGTATACACTTCGTAAGATCTTAGTGTCTAATTGATTGCTGGGAAACGATTCCTTTCGATAGACAGTGCGTGTCTGTATTACATGAAAGATCTGAGCAAAGATTTGCATAGGAGTTGACAGTCTTTAAACCCTAAAACAATGGCGAATATACCGATGTAAAAATACGGTGCCAGAGACAGATTTTAACTATATTTGAATGAAACGTTTTCGAAACTGAGACACGTTTTAATGAAATGTCTGTTTGGCAGATATTTCAGAACATTAGTTGTGACGGAAACACCTTTTTTATTTTTCAAAATGAAGGAATATGCCTTTGGTAGACCAGCCGAAAAAAAGTTGCAAACTGATCGCATTCTTCTAAACCAAACTGGAGACGTTTTAACGCTACACTCACATGAATTTCATAGAAACGGATTCTCTGCCTTGAAAAAACAAATTCGACAGCTATTAGTACTAAAAGTGATTTCAGCACTGATATGGAATTCACTAAAATACTTATTGATAGAAAGCCTGTTATCAGCTTACATATGTACGTTTCTGAAACGTATCAGCTATTTGGAAACCGATAAGACTGCAAAAGTTCTACACTCAACACAATCTGTTTATTTCAGCTTCTCGTATTCGCAGGATGTTTGTCGAATGGCGTGCAGGCACTGCAACGTTTCCTTCTACGACCTGAAACTTAGATACTTCCTGCTATTCAAAGCAAGTATTCATTCGAATTGACGATGGTCTACCTAGCTAAGAGAATCTTTATCAAGCCGTTGAAAAGCAGCTACTTCCCTGTGCAACTGCTTTTTATGTCATTTAAAGTAACCCTCACAATAACCGTTAACGTATTGCAGCATTTAATGCAGGTATATCTCATTCACAGATGCGAATATGACTTTCATGGTATGTCGAAACAACCCAAACGAGTTTGAGGAATGTAGTGATATCGTGCAGGTAGTTCATGCATTGCGGCAAATCTCTGTTTTCAATAAGATAAACACCAATGTGCAGCGTTTCAAAGTAAACAAATTCTTGTCTTCAGGATGGAAAAAAGCTGCAACAGATAATGCCAACCGAGCACAGCAGTTCCTTTACGATCACCAACCGTCAGTCACGTCACGGTGTGACCCGTCCAGTGTCCCTGAAATCCACGTATCCCAGAAAGTCTGGGTCAAGAAATACACGTTATTTTTCTGGTCAGCTGATGCAGCTTGAACGCTGAAAGATCTGTTTTTTTCAAGTAACTGTATGACTAGGCTGGCCTGCACTTGATTCGTAGCACTTTTTGCATTACTTAAAAGGAGTCCGTTCATCGTATGAGATTAAGTGACCCCAAGATTGGTTCTAAAGTCTGGGTTCTGGTGTCCTCAGCTGCTGGCAATAGCCAAGCTTTCTTCTTGTGACTGCGATCCAATGGGTGAAGTTGTTAAATGATTTAATTTATGGAAGGTGGTCATTTACATGTCAGAAATGTTGTGCAAATGAAAAAATATAATTATGAGATCATGACATTTCAATCGCAGCTCTACAGGGCAATGCATTCCAGGCAAGCAGAATGTCTTGCATTGTGAAGTACAGAGACTTTGTAGCTTTTGGATCAAATTTAAAACTAAACAGGTAGCAAAGCTCTGTGGATATTACTCTTCTCTTCTACACCCTCTTATGTTGTACAACAAAGTCAAAAAAGCATCGGGTAGGAACTACAACATATAGGTAGAAGGAAAGTGGACTGCTACGAGAAGTAGTTAATCTGTTCGAAAAAATGCATCGCTCAGCTTCATGTGGTGGCAAATCCCATGTAATCGTAAAGTTCCTCATGTTGTGACTTGTGACAGTGATCCAACCCTACGACGTCCATCAACTGGTGTTCTCTTCGTGTTGGTTACCATCCAGCACCCCAACCAGACTGCACACAATGAAGTCTTGATACCTGGAAAAATCATGCAAGTTGTTAGGGTTGGCGTGCCACAAAAAATTCAGCCATTAGGCATCGTGGCACTGTCCATACCTTTTGCTGAACTAGTGACCTGTACTTACATATTTTCGATAGCGGTCGCTGTCTTACAGCATTTTCAAAAGAGCTTTTCCCGTTTTTTCTTTAGGCACGTAGTTAAGCTGAGCCATGCGTTGCAATTTAATTTACGATATTACCCTCGTCAGCTCAACCAACGTAAGATTTTATGCAGTGCCGGTGTCAAGCCAAATTTCTGACTTCGCGCCATGTGCCTTTGCACAGAGTAATTTTCCACATGTCAAATACGCTGGGAAAACTGATCATTAGGGCTTAGGGTGGTCTGATTAGAGCTGTTTAGGTAAGTGTCTCAGGTTAGGGTTAGAAAAAGAAAAATATTTGAGGTCTAAGACTAAGTCCAATATTTTTTAGTGGTTACATTATTCCCGCACTGTAGCTTGTTGTGGGTATCTGAAATCAAACCAAAAAGTTTTAAATTACACAATACAGGTGAAAAAAGTAAACGCCAAACTTTATTCCTTTACTCCAGGTGTCTCAAACTCCAACTGCTTCGTGGACCGCATGAGGGCTTACAAGGTAATCCGCGGGCCGCATTATTGCAGCAATAGCGGGACGTGAATTTACTGTTGCATCTTATTTCCTGCAAAAGGTATCATGATTAATTATAGACAAATTTTTTGTAGCCGTCTCTACGTTCGTATTAATCAGAATTCTAGCCGTCTAAGGAACTTGTTCACTCGCTAGATGAGCACTTTTAAACACCGGTAAAAACCTAACGTAGATGTTATTCATTTCATTCATTTTCTTGCCCGCTTGTCCTCTAAGGAGGGTCGCGGGGCCAACATCCATAGAAGGACTTGGAATACCTCACGGTCAACAGCAATTTCAGATAGTTCTGCTGGCATTCTGGATGGCCGAACTAGAGTAGTTGTGTTCTCTCAATTCGGAT